>OGWR01000847.1_pt1 | contig 26614 bp, 15 predicted proteins | sample 1576061 | NCBI WGS metagenome assembly OGWR01 (sample SAMEA3541511, study PRJEB24748) | human gut metagenome | biome: human gut; feature: human-associated habitat; material: faeces | place: China | collected 2012 | reverse complement strand
AGATATATGGCTTGATTTTCTTGACATTAATAATCAGAATTCCTTCCAGACTGGCTATCCTACGGAAAAAACATTGATATGCTTAAGCGTATTATAGAAGCCTCTTCTAATCCCGGAGACTTAGTCTTGGATTGCTTCGCTGGGTCAGGCACTACTCTTGTCGCTGCTGACCAATTAGGTAGGAATTGGATTGGCGTGGATATTGGAGATGTTGCTATAAAAACAATTAGAGAGCGTTTTGCTAATGGTAGTAAAAGATTGTTTGAATTACCAACCACCAATAAAAAGAAAGGTTTAAGTCAAAAAGAAGCAACCCTTTTTGATGATTTTAGTGACCAAGATAAATCCTCCTCGAAAAAATCTAATCCCATTGAGTATGATTTTTTCGAGATGACTTGATTGAACTTCGTACATTTACAGAATAACGAAGAAACCTATTTTAGGTAGTGTTTCACTGAGTGTATCTGAGGCGAGTTCACTCAAGCCTGTAGACCTCAGATGACGGTGCAAATTTAATGATTTTATCTCATAGTTTCGTTGAATGACGAAAATTTTGTAATTTTGGAGTGCAGCCGGACGAGGAAACGGGCTCTGCTGAGGAGCAACCCGCCAACAACATGGCTGCGCCTTTGTGGACATCAAGGCCAGTGACTGTTCGGTTTCTGTCCATATTAATGAATTTGAATTATTCCTCCAAATTACTAAAATTGTGACTAAGAGTACGCATGAGGGGACGGAAATTAAGGCGTCTGCCTTGTTTTCTCATCGGTGCAATGGGAAAATCGGTCAGACGCCGGGTGAAAGAAGTGACGTGCGATCTGTCGCCCTCGATGATGCTGATAGCCGCCGAGGTCTTCTACAGCGCACACGTTGTCAACGACCGTTTCCATGTGCAGCAGGTCTACAACGAGGCTGTCGATGAAATCCGTGTCGACATCCGCCGTCAGCTCATAGCCGACGACAATGCCCGCGACAGGTCCGAGCCTCCGGTGACATACTCAAACGGCGAGACCATGCGCCAGATACTTGCACGCAGCAAGCACACCCTGATGATGGCGCAAAACAAATGGACTGACATACAGCGTCATCGCGCAAACATCCTGTTCAGACACTATCCGATACTGAAAGATGCCTACCGTCTTGCGATGGAACTTCGCCGCATATTCAACCTGAAAATTTCCCCGACAAAAGCCATGGGGAAAAAACATGCTCCGACAATCCTCAACTACTTTCGTCGGCGAGCCACCAACGCCTATGCCGAAGCATTCAACTCCAAAGTTAAAATATTCCGTGCACAGATGCGGGGAGTCCGTGACCGTGATTTCTTCATCTTCCGCCTCGTCAAGCTATACGCCTGAATTTTTAACACTTCATTCTCTCAGTTTTAACAAATGCACCGGGATTTCGGCTTGACCCGAAATTCCGCCCATAAACAAAGGTACAAATTTTTCATGTACCGGGTAAACCGATTTTCGGCTAAGTCCCCACGGACATTTGCGGATGAGCCAATATTGCCCAACATTATTTTCTTCGTTGTTCTGTCGGGATACGTTATGGCATCATCACATTGGATAGATAATCTGTCGCTTCTATCTTCAAAACACACCTTATCGTATGATTGATTTGCGTTGTCTGCATTTTGCGTTACTCTGCGCAACAATTGCGCTACTTTGCGTAATGATAAACTAAATTTCGTCCCCTTCCTGAGGGAAAATAGATTTCAACTCATTAATCGTTTTACAATTAACAATTCGAGGCAAATAATCGAACAAGTATCTTATGACATCTTTATGCTCCATGAATTTTGCCTGATATTGATTTTTCCAAGCGTAAACTATTTCTGGTTTATTTGCGCCAGCACACCAAACCTCCAATTTAATACGACTGTGTACGCCTAATTGATATTCAAAAGGAATATCTTGTATAAATTCATTAATTTTAAAATCTTTATGCGAGATTCTTCCAATGCCACTATTAATTCGATTTGTTGTGCAGATGCTCCCCCCAAACTAGTTCTTCCTTGCAATTAGATGTTGGGGGATTACTGTAGTCATATCTTGGGGCTGTATTTTCTGGCACAAGAAAGAATTCATTTTCTGCATAGCCTATAGTGTAGGCTAATTGTGATATAAAATATTCGTGTGGTAACATAGGTTTAGTGGGACTCTATTGAGAAGTATCAAGTGATATATGCATTTCGCTTAACGGAATAAATTTATGATTTTGATTAGATCCTCAGTAGCTTGTGTCAGTAATCTCTTGCTTCTAACGTCATCATCATTCTTAAGAAGTGATTCAAATTTTCTATATGCAGATAGGTAATCTCGTATTGGCTCAATAGTGTAGTTCTCAAATCTATCAATGAGATACTTACATTCATCAGTTTTTCGATATTTCACTAAACTACTTGTAGAAGGCTCTGCTTTTTTAAGATCTTCATAAGCATTAACAATCTTTGCCGAAGGATATCGTTCTACGATTTCGCGTGCTTTTGAGAAAATGGAACGAGCTAATGCTTCGACACTGAAACCACTTGCGCTTCCTTTTTCAGAACTGGCCAAGATTTGTTCCGTCTGTTCTCCATTTTCGTCCAGCATCACAAGCCTTGCAGATGAACTTCCCCAATCATAGGTAATTTGGGCATTCAGAAGAGTCCATTTGCCTATTGGCATACCCTCAATCAGGTCCTTGTTAAGAATTGCGATACGGAATTTCCCATTGCCATTCCATTGTTTTGCGAGCGCGACATTGCATATGTAGTCATACTCTGACTGAGACTGAGAAATGGAAAGCTTTGTAATCTGTTGGGAGCAACCGTTTACTTTTATGCCGAAAATATATTGTTCGTCTATTAGCGTCATGTACTAATAAAAGTTAAAGAATTCAAATTCGGTTTGTTCAGCTTGTGTCAACGGCATCTATTTTGGTAAAATTGAGGGCTTGCGGCGCGGTTGGTTGACACCGCGTTGACACGGACTGAAAGTAGAAATCGCAAGCAGTTGAGAATTAACTACTTGCGATTTCTGCTGTGCCCAGAACAGAACCACTAAAACTGGATTCTACTACCATCAAATACTTTTATATTATGCTATATATTAGATACTTATAAATATAATACCAAATTTTAAGACTCTTTGAATTACTTAAAATAGCGAAATTTTGCCTGTAAATTTGCCTGTAAAACTATTTTGAGCTATCTTTGTAATCGGATTCAGGTTGAACCTCGCGGGCGTTGCCTGCAAAGTTGCCTGTAATCGTATCATCAACTCTAATAATCTCTCCAAATGGCGACATTCAGATTTGAACTTAACGGACGGCCGACAAAGAATAAGACTTACGTAGTGTATCTCCGTGTAACGGTTGGCGGAAAAAGAAAACTTATCAAAACGATGGTCGAGATTGCCCGGCCATCTGACTTCAACGCGAAATGCAAGGGCGAAAACTGGGTGCGTGGTGGTGTACGCGACGCGAAGGTGCTCAATGCGCAGTTGGCAGACATTCTCGCCAAGGCTAAGGAAACATATAAGGAACTTGACAAGGAGGGCGAGGTTACGACCGTCGCGCTTGCTAAGGAGATGAACACCGAAGTTGTCTCTCCCTCATTCATGGCATTTGCCAGAGAACGGGCACAGATGATTTATGACAATGGGGGTTGGCGAAACTGGCGCAAGTATTGCGGGCTTATCAATAAGCTTGACGCGTTCCGGAAGAAGCGTCGGATGGCAGATATTACTGTCGCTGATATGACGGTCGAATTGTTGACACGCTTCGACAACTTCCTCCATAAATGGGAGAATGAACGTGAGCCTGGGAAACTGCTCCATCCCAATACAATCGAGGTTCAATTCAACATATTGCGCACACTGGTTCATCGTGCCATCGAGGTCGGCATTATGGAAGCATCCCGTGACCCTTTCCTTGTATTCAAATACAAAGGAGTAAAGACCGTCAAGGAAAAACTTGATGATTCAGAGATGGAGCGCATCATTAATCTTGAATTGGAAGAAGGCTCACTTATCTGGCACTGCAAGAATTATTTTCTGTTCAGCTACTATTGCGCCGGAATCCGCGCCGCCGACCTCATACAGTTGCGTTGGGGCAATGTTACCGGATCCGGACGACTACATTATCAAATGGGTAAAAATCATAAGGAGCGCGATCTCCTTCTCGTTGAACAGGCTGTAGAAATCCTACGCCATTATCATCGAGAGGATGCGAAAGCTACAGATTATATCTTTCCGCTGCTCTCGAATGATGCCGAATACGCCGGATATGTCACGCAAGCCGACAAAGACCGAATGAAACCGGAATTACGCCACAAGATGTATCAGGATATTTCATCAAAAAATGCGATAATCAACAAATATCTGAAAAAAATTGCAGAAAAAGCCGAAATAGCAAAGCCGCTCTCAATGCACATCAGCCGTCACTCTTTCGCTCACATAGCTCAGGAGGCTGGAGCAGAATCATCCGCCATCAAGAACATTCTCGGACATAGCAATCTCGCTACGACCGAGCGTTACATGGGTAGTTTCGACACATCAAAAACCGATGAGACACTACGCAATGTATTCGCAAAGAAACAATCTTCGTCGAAGGGGACTGAAGAACCGACAACCAGCAAAGAGGAACAAGCCATCGAGTTGCTAAAAGGGATGACCCCGGAACAAATCATGGCAGTAATTTCGGCAATTAAGAAATAGCACATTTATAGCCCTCTGAACAATAGTGCAATACGGCTCATATGGCCGGTCTGCAATAATTTCAGTCCACTTATTTCGCCCTTTGAGAGAAATACATTATATTTGCAAAAAAATATCGATATGGCAGAGATATCTCAGCTTGCAGTCCTTAGAGAACGCGAAGACCACATAGAATTTAAAGAAGCAAAACATAACTATCCCTTTGCCGGAGGAAGTCATAAGGAGGTTAAGGAGCGCCGCAAATGCGTTCTCGGGTACGTTGTTGCGTTTGCCAATGAAAGAGGAGGCAGATTAGTTCTTGGAATGGCGGATAAAATGCCACATGAAGTAGTAGGTACCGATTTCGCTAAAGACAAGGTCGGCGAACTGGAAGATGAAATATATAGACGCCTATATATCAGAGTACACTGCGAGGAACTCTACGATGAAAAGGGCAATCGCGTATTGGTTATCAACATTCCATCTCGACCGATTGGAAAGGCAATGCGATTTGAGGGAGTCCCGCTAATGCGAGTAGGAGAAAGTCTGCGCGAGATGGATGACCAGGAATATTTCTCCATATTACAAGAACAGGATCCGGATTTCTCTGCCCGTATTTGCAAAGGTATTGCAATGGAAGACTTGTCGGAGGAGGCTATAACCCAAATGCGTAGACTCATCCATCAAAAGCGCAATAAGCCTGAAGTCCTTACGACACCTACGAGTCAGCTGCTTTCTGATCTAGGACTTGTTACAGGTGATGGAATTACCTATGCAGCTTTGATATTGCTTGGAAAGAGTGAGGCAATCAAGAAATATCTTCCTCAAAACAATATTATTGTTGAATATCGAGTAACGGAAAATCAGACTCGTTATTCTGCCCGACAGGAATTTTGTGAACCGTTGTTTCTTAGTATTGACAAAGTCTGGAGTTATATCAATCAGGATGCGATTAATCCGCTCATGCATATTGATGCCTTTCCTCAGATCCTGGATATTCCCTCCTACACTGAAGAGACAATTCGAGAGGCGATACTCAACAGTATCCAGCACCGTAGTTTCCAGATGGGAGGAGACATAATGATAAAGATATCCCCTGAGGCATTAGAGGTATCTAATGCTGGCGGCTTTCCTTATGGTGTCAACCAAGGAAATATCTTGACAGTCAACAGCTCACCGCGTAGTCGCAGATTGGCTGAAGTTATCGAGAAAGCCGGCTTGATAGAACGCTCTGGTCAGGGCGTAGACATTATGTTTGCGAATTGCATCACAGAAGGACGACCCATGCCGGATTATGGGGAGTCTGATGACTTTCAGGTAAAATTGAGGATAGAATCCAGAATCGAGAATCCTCAGTTGAGAAGGTTTTTAATAAATCTCAGAGACACTCGAAAACCGGAGGAGCAACTTAATGTGTTCGATTTGATAACGATATATTCCATTATTCATAAGAATGGGAATGGCATTCACCCTCGATCTATTAAGAGATTAATTGATGAAGGGATTATAATACGGCATCCAAAGTACGAATACGAAATGGGCAATTCATACTTCGAGCATAGTCCTTTTGTTCTCAAAGGGCAGATTGACTCTGATACTCTACGTCGCCTGCATTATATTCTAGCGGATGGTCCTAAATCCATGTCGTCTTTTATTAGCGAATGGGACGGTGAATTGACCCTCAAGCAGGTTCGCACTAAAATAGAAAAGTTGATCGGAACAGTGCTTTCTAAATCCGGGATTGGTAGAGGTACGACTTACACCTTTGTTAACAATGGTTAATTGGCAAAATATAGCCCTCTGATATTATGTAACTTATACTGAATTCAAAGTAATCTGAGGGAATATAGCCCTGACGGTCAGAGTATATTCTTATGAATGAAACAATGTCTGATGAACTAAGCCGATTGCGGGCCGAGAATGCACGCTTGCGGACGTTACTGGCTTGTCACGGAATTGCAGCTGACGAGCCGGAACCTATGTCTCCACAAAAATCGGTGCTATCTTTGGAGGAGAAGGTCGCGCTCTTTCGCAACCTGTTTCAGGGGCGCGAGGATGTATTTGCTCGGCGATGGTTCAGCCCAACGACAGGCAAGAGCGGCTATCAACCTGTGTGCGCTCGGGAGTGGAGCCGTGAGTATTGCGATAAGAAAAAATTCAAATGCGCCGAATGTCCGAACCGCGAATTTCAACCTTTGGGATACAGTGACATATACCGTCACCTCGAAGGGAAGGATCCAAATGGACGCGATGTTGTTGGCGTATATGCCATATTGCCGGACAATACCTGCAGATTCCTATGTTGTGACTTCGATGACAAGAGCTGTGAGCATGGTTATCAAGATGATGTGAGAGCGTATGTATCTGTCTGTCGTGATTGGAATATTCCGGCATATATCGAGCGGTCGCGGTCAGGCAATGGAGCGCATGTGTGGATTTTGTTTTCGGTGCCAATTCCAGCACAGCAAGCACGTCGGCTTGGTAACGCCATTCTAACGGAGGCTATGGAGCGAGAGGGACGTATGTCGTTCAAATCTTACGACCGATTCTTCCCGAATCAGGATTTTATGCCGTCAGGAGGGTTTGGCAATCTTGTGGCTTTGCCGCTGCAGGGGAAGGCTCGTAAAGATGGTAACAGTGTGTTTGTCGATAATGACTTCAACCCATTTGCTGACCAATGGGCATACCTGCAAGAAATGAAGAAGATGTTGCGGGCAGATGTAGAGCGACTCGTATCGAAATATGACAAAGACCCACTTGGCGAATTGTTAAAGTCCAGTGAATCTGTTCCATGGGAACGGCCACAACCCAGACCTATGACTAACGCGGATTTCCCTAAGCTCATCACCATTATTCGCTCATCAGGCATTTATATTCCGACAAAAGGGCTGTCGGCCAAAGCCATAAATCATCTTAAACGTCTGGCCGCATTCAAGAATCCTGAATTTTACGCAAAACTTGGGATGCGACTGCCTGTCTACAATCTGCCGCGTATAATCTCATGCTCGGAGATGGCGGATGATTATCTTATTCTGCCAAGAGGATGTGAGGAGTCTGCCATAAATTTCCTCAGAGAAAATAATGTGGAAGTAGAGATTCAGGATAAAACAAATCCTGGACAACCTATTGCGGTTGACTTCAATGGCGAATTATACCCGGAGCAGAAGCTGGCGATTGAGGAGCTTGCCCGGCATCGTTGCGGAACTTTATATGCTATGACCGCTTTCGGCAAAACCGTCACTGCTGTGGCCATGATAGCCAGAAAGAAAGTCAATACGCTGATATTGGTTCACACAAAGGCATTGCTCGATCAATGGCGCAAACGTCTGTCAGAATATCTGTTGACTGACTTTCAACCGGAGGACCAGCCCAAGGGCCGAGGTCGTCGGAAGAAGTTCCTGCAATTCGGAGCATTGTCATCGACCGAGAATACACTCAACGGCAAAATCGACATCGCTCTTCTGCAATCATGCATTAGCTACAATGAGGTAAAGTCGTTTGTTCGTGAATATGGTATGGTGATAGTCGATGAATGCCATCATGCACCGGCTGTTAACTTTGAGTGCGTACTTCGCGAGGTCAATGCCCGCTGTGTCTATGGTTTGACTGCGACGCCAATCCGCAAAGATGGCCATCAGTCAATCATATTCATGCAATGTGGCGAAATCCGTTATACCGCCGGCTCAAAGTCACAGCAATCATTCCGACGGCTTCTTTTTCCACGGTTTACTTCTCACCGCAATCTTTGTGCCGATGGCAGCAACTACGCGCAGATTCTTGATGAACTGACCGAAAGCGAATCACGAAATAAGCTAATCATAGATGATGTCGCCACCAACCTTGCAGAAGGACGCACCCCAATAATCCTTACGGCACGAACTGCTCATGTTGATTTGCTGACCGAGCAATGCCGCAAAATCTGTCCGAATGTGATACGTCTTGTAGGCAATGATTCCGCGAAAGTCAAGAGGGAAGTCATGTCAAAGCTCAGCGCCATCTCTGCCGATGAGCCATTGGTAGTGGTCGCCACCAGCAAATACGTTGGAGAGGGTTTCGACTTACCCCGACTCGACACTCTGATGCTCGCGCTGCCTGTGTCATGGAAGGGACTGATTGCCCAATACACCGGACGTCTGCATCGCAACTATTTTGGCAAGACTGAGACACGCATCTACGATTATATTGATCTTCGTGTCCCGGTCTGCGACTCAATGTATCGCAAGCGGCTTCACGGTTACAAATCCGTAGGCTATTCAATTGCTGTTGCTAACGAAGGTCTGTTCGCAGAGCCAACGACCGAGAGCATCTTCGACCCAACGAATTTTGAACGACCATTCCATACAGACCTCGCATCAGCGAAACGAAGCATAGTAATCTCCACTACACGTCTGCGCTGGAAACGGGCTCCACGAATTATCGACCTGCTTGCCGCCGCCTCGCTTCGTAGCGTCAGCATCACAATCGTCATATCCGAAACCGGTCACCGCGAGGAAGAACTCCGCCAAATGGGATTCTCCATCGTCCATCGCCCCGACAGCAAAATGCAAGCAGCCGTCATAGACCAGCATATCGGCTGGTATGGTAGCATCAATCTCATCGGTCGTTTGCTCCCATACACTACCGTAATCCGCATGACCTCCTCCGAGTTCGCAATAATACTTCTAGATGCGATAGAAATCAAGTGAGAAATCCATTGCCAACTGGGATAATTGTCCAAATGTCTATTTTGCCAAACGGCTCATATTTTATGGCGGAAAAATACGGTGGTCACACGACCACAGCAAGGTGTCTTTTCAGGTACCTGAAAAGGTTTTGGGGTACTCGGTCGTACCCACAAAACATCCTTGCGTGGAGGGTGAGAGAACACTCCAGAGTCGTGTTCTCCAAGCCGACGCCTGCGGCGCCAGAAGTATTCTGCTCGTTGCACGACGGCTCATATTTTTCATGGTAGAAGTCCGATAATTTCGGACTTTGTTGCTTGTTCAGGAATCTTCCCCCTTTCTTAGAAGGGAATGAGAAGGGAAAAGAACGGAACCAAAACGGAATTTCACGGAACGCCTCCGAAATAATTTGGAAAGTATGTGGATATGCCCTTAACTTTGTATCGTAAATGAACGACAAGTCCTCAGTGTTCAAACCGAGAGGATAACCCGGGTACGCGGTTGCCGTTTACCGACCTCATACATATAATAAGCGGGCATATCTGTGGTGAGGAAACCACGCTGAAATGGCCGGAGCACGCGCTCCATCAGCTATGAAGCACACTCCACAAGGTTAAATCCTTGAAAATCAGCCATAGCCTAAGGTTATATAATTGGCTGATCAATTATTTGCTTGGCTGGATAATGAGTTGGCTAGCCGACTATCAAGTTAATTATCTGGCTAATCAGATAGATAACTTTCCGGATAGTTAGCTGGATAGTTGACCAACTATTGTAAGCTTATTGGATTTATCGGTCTAAATTTCGGTAGGCTAATTAATTAGCTTATTAGCTAATCGGCTATACTGTTGCTCAGACATTTGACTAATTAGCTGGTTAGCCAACTAGCTAATTGATTGGCTAATCAATCAGTTGGCCAAATGCTTGGTTGTATATCATGCAAACCAAACAATCAGCTATGAATCACATCTCGTATGGTTAAATCAATGAAAATCAGTTGTGGTCTGAAGACCGATAATACGACTGTCCTTTGCTCGGAATGTCAGTACTTACAATAATACCTCCGTAAGTTCTCACGTACCACCATCAGTTAGTTCTTACCGACGTAAATCATAAAGTCGGAATGGATTCCGGTATTGTAATATGGAAGTATCGGTCTGCTTCCGTAGGCACTTTGGTACTGACGTTAGTACGTACCCGAGTACCTTATGACTTACTGCCCTCCGTAAGGACTGTTGCCCTTTTGTAAGTAAGGAGTTACATTCCAATTTCCTAACTTACCGAATCCCCTTATCACAACCTGAACGACCTCCCGAAGTCGATACTATATTTCATTCGAAGCAACCTCAGTTATTCCGTCAGATTGCACTTCAGGAACTTCAGCGGTATGTGTATCCTCATGGCTGTGAATAGGCCATATCAACTATAATGGCATCCGCCAAATTATTTAGAGTTTTTCAACGTGCCACAGGAGCACAGCAAAATGAAACACAATGAGAAACAATGAAATTTCCACCCAAAGTGACACCTCAACAACCGGCACCGTCAATGACAATGATAATGGTACCGGAAGAAGAGTGGCGCACTCTCCATGACACATTGGAGCAAATCATCGACCTGATCACCCGCCGCAACGCCGACGACTCCGGCAGCGAATGGATAGAATCCGAAGACGCGAGGAAAATCCTCGGAGTCTCTCCAAAGACCTGGCAAAACTATCGCGACAAGCGAATCATTCCCTTCTCGCAGATCGGCCGCAAAATCTACGTCAACCGCGCCGACCTTGATGCCTTCCTCCGAAAACATCGAATTGACTCTCGAAAGTAAAATCCTCTAACGCAACGGCCAAATGAGACGGCAAGCGAATATGTTATACAGCATAATCGCTTGCTGTCTCATATATCTTTAGTATCTTTGCGTTCAAATTTAATAAATCAATCAATGGATACAAAAACAGAACGACAGAAGTTAAATAGGATAAAGGCAGTTTTGGCAGAGACTGGACACACCGGTAAATGGCTCGCGGAGCAACTAGGGAAAGATCCTGTCACCATCTCCAAATGGTGTACTAATACATCTCAACCGGATTTGTATACATTAAAAAATATTTCTGAGCTGATTAATACAAAAATGTCTGAACTTCTAATTGATAAATAACTATTGCCGTGGCTAAAAAGAAACCCATAATTGGATTGGTTGATGCAGATTTATTAAACGGAGGTACCCGACATCCGAATTTATTGTTAATGAAACTATCCGGGTTCCTCAAAGACAATAATTTTGTTGTCGAGTTGATTACTACGAATACTATAAATATTTCAAAATATAAATTAATCTATATCTCAAAAGTTTTCTCTTTCTCTCCAGATCCACAGTTTTATACAACCGCCACCAAATTCCAGAAAAGAAAGTTTCGGATTGGTGGTACTGGTATGTATGCCACTAAAACAAAAGTTCCCGAGTTCAAGCAATTTCGCGAACGGGATATGCATCAAATAGAAAACGATCCTTTTTTAAGTACACTGCCCAATAAATATAGCGTAGAAGAAAGACCGTTTGGCATAGATTTAAGTCGTCAAATGCCGGATTATAATCTATATGATGATTATATTGAGCAGAAGATTAAAGAAGGAAGAAATCCGAATTATTATAACGACTATAAACGTTACTCTATTGGCTTTCTCACCAGGGGCTGTATCCGTCATTGTCCATTTTGCGTAAATAAACTGGAAAATGAGATTTCTGCATACTCTAAACTTGAATGGTTTGTCAGTAACGAAAGAGACAATCGTGGTAGATTGATTAGACCGTACATCTATTTATGGGATGACAATTTTCTTGCGGCCCCCAAGGAAATATGGAAGCCTCAGTTAGAAGCATTAATGAAACTAGGGCGTCCTTTTCAATTTAGACAAGGATTAGATGAAAGAATTATTGCAGAAAGTCCTGATGGGGAGGAAATTGCCAAAATGCTTTCTCAGTGTAAATATCATGGAGATTTTATATTTGCCTTTGACAACTGGCAGGACAGAGAGAAAATAGTAAAAGCGTTAAAAATATGGAGAAAATATAATCCCAAGAAAGGAACTAAATTCTATTTGTTCTGTGGGTATCGCATGACACCAGACAATATTGAGCGTTTTTATGAGGATATTTGCCTAATTTTCAAGCGCATCGAAATTCTCATGAAATTTGGTTGTGTAGGATATGTCATGAGGCACGAGGATTATAATAATTCTCCCCTTCCTAACTTGTATGTACAAATTGCGAGATGGTGTAATCAGCAAGCATTTTATAAAAAAATGTCGTTTTGGGAGTTTGTATATCGTAATCAATCTTTTTGGGAAGAGACAACTAAAAAGATTGTCGGACGACCGAAACAAAAGGACTATGCTGAGTTTATGAAAGATGTAAAGGCTGGATATTATGATAACGTCAAAATGTGTCTCCCCTTAAGAACCATTGTTGAGTTGTTTGATATGTTTCCAGAACATGTTGATGAACTTCTAGATTTGTTCTCCCTTAAATTTGAAATCCTTAAAAAATCAAACTAATAATAAGTTGGACTATGGCTATTATATCTCACGATTATAAGGATTTAGATATGTTAGAGACTATCATAGTAAAAAATGATGGGACACCTCTGCATGGAGAAATTGATATGTATCGGAGAATATACAATGATTGCCAAAAGAGTGATTTGTTATGGCACTTTTGGCACGATTTGAGATTGCCGATATCCGTTAACTCCCAATCAGAAATCCAGATAGATTTTTTGTTGGCTTGTGCATACGGTATACTAATTGTAGAAGTCAAAGGCGGTAAGGTCGGAATAGATGATGGCAAATTTTACTTTAGCAGTAATGGAGTTAACTATATGGATAGATCTCCTTTTGCACAAGCGGATGACTACAAATTTGCTATTATAAACAATAATATCCTTCCTAGTGGTGTCTTCATAGCAACAGCCTGTGCATTCCCACATACTATGATGTCATCAACAAATAGTGCTTCCATTCTTGATTTAAAATATAAACTTTGGACTGAGGCAGAACAAACATCCTCAAAATGTTCTTTTGCTGAATTTGCATTAGATGTTATATGCAGGGAACGGCAAATGAAGGACTGGGGAGACGTTATTATGTCTGACAAAGATTTGGCTATTTCAATTAGTCCCTTTTCTCAAAACAGACCAACATTCTGGAATTATTCTGAAGAGAACTATGCTACTATAGTCAATTGGCTTGAAGTTCAAAACCTTGAAGTTTTCCGCGCCATTCAACAAAACAAAAGAATTATTATGGAGGGAGGCCCAGGAACAGGTAAAACTACGATTGCAAAAGCGTTTATTCGAAAATATAAAAACTTAAGAGGTGTCTATCTCTGTTGGAACAACCTACTTGCATCTAAAATAAAACACGACCTGGAAATCGCAAACATAAAGAATTGCCAAGTCGAACAGTACATCGCCTTTCTCTCTAAACTGTCTACGGGGAAAGATTCCATAAGTTTTGAAGATTTTCAAGGCGCACCCAATTGTATCCGTACTAAAGTTAATGAAGTCGTAAAAGCCTATCGAAAACGAGAAGGTTTCTATCCCTTTGATTTTATCGTCGTAGATGAGGCACAAGATATATTTGACAAGGGAATCAAGGATGTAATCAATACTCTCACATCAGTTGATTCAAGAGGATTATCCAATGGTCGGTATCTAGTCTTTTATGACACCGAGCAGGGTTATCGAAATGATGATCGTCAATTGAGAGTATTTGCAAATGAAATCTCTGATTTTGGAGCGCATTACATATTGAATGAAAACAAAAGAGTCCCCTCCAATAAATGTCTAGTTCATTGTGCTAATAAAATCCTCCATGCCGAATCACACGAGGTTTGCAACATCATTGAAGATTTCTCGTTATCAAATCCTTCATGCATTAAGATTAATAAATGTGCTACCTACCGTGAGGGAATTGGGCTTCTTAAAGATATTTATTTAAGAGCCAAATCAAATAAGTCCATTAGTGATTATGTGTTGCTCTCTTCATCAGCTTTGCGATGCGGCTCTGCTTCATTCTATGATAGATTAGCAGATATTGAGTGGATAAAAGAGCTGACGTATAAAAACTTATCATTACAAAGCGAGACTTTATCATTAACGACCATATTGTCCTATAAAGGTCTGGAAAATAAGCATATTATTCTTCTCCTAGACGCTGATAAAGTGAGCGATAAATACGAAATATATATTGGAATGTCAAGAGCCATTCTTGATGTTGAAATCATCTTTTTAAAGAAATGAACGATAATTTCAAAAACATAGTCAATAAAGACTCCGAGCTGGTTGATGCCATTATCAGCCTTATGGCTCACAGTCAGAAGTCTAACGCAAGACGGATGCTTTTACTCTTGAATGAGATAATTGACTTTTATTTATCTAAGGAAGATGAAGATATTCATTTCCCAATAGTGCGAATCCCCAATTGCCCAGATTGGGCGGAAGACGTCTTTGTGGAATACCTCGTTTTGAAATTGGCGCTTTCATATAATGATAAAAACATAAATAAGTTGAAAGCATTGAAGAAAACACCAATTATGCTCGCAACCAATGATAATCGATTCAATAATAGACTAATAAAATATCGACGATATGTTTCCCAAATTTGTAAGACAGAGATGCCATTGTATTCTTACGCAGGGAAAAATCTATTGTTCACCCCAATCCAAGTTCTCAATGCTTCGCGGGGCAATAAAAATGAATATCTAAGTGAACTGTCAGGTGGATATAACAATCTTGATAATGATTCAAATTTGACAATATGCACCGAAATTGGACAAAAAGAGATTGATGACATTACTTACGATAACGAACCTCTGGGTGAATCCATCTCCAATCTATTTGTAATATACCGTAATAGTGAGCAGTGTAAATCACTAACAAAAAGTGGAATTAAACGAGCTGGTTTGGATAATGTCAAGAATTGCTTTGTATTCGAGTTTTCGCAAAAGCCACAACGCCTTTATAAAACTAGGGCGAGAATGATTAGTTTAGGACACTCAAAATTCGAATGTATTGCTACTGAAAAAGAAGCCTTGCATAATGATGACTTCATAACATTTACAGAGGAGGAATCCTTGTATTTGTTTGAAAAGCCTAATATTCAACAGCATGTATTCATCGAAGATGACCAATTTTACTATAATGGTATGATTGGCGAATATGTTGGAACTTGTGATTATCCGGTACTTGAACGGAATCACCTATCTCTGTGTATTAATGAAGAATTATGTAATCAGTATCTAAAAAAAGCACAGTCAGGTATTGATGGAATGGATGATGAGTTAGCTTTCTCACTGGGATACCAGCAAGAAATAGCCAATAATAGGATAATTCCTGAAATTTTGAAATTCATCGGAGATGACACAAGGGTCGCTTTTATATTGCCTCATGATGCAACTAAACAAGAAAAAGATGGTCTGAAAGCTGTTTTTGGTTTAGATAGAAAATTAAAATTTTATTGTCTATCTCAATTAACACCAAAGAATGGGGAATCAGCTATAAAAGAAAAGTGTATTGTAAATCTCACCTATAGAGGACACTTTACAAATAGCATTTATCACAAATATCCTAATTCCTTTGATCCATATTTCTTGAATGAGGGACAAAGAATACTAGATATTGCTCATGGATTCTCTTTTAACTGTATCCATGAGTGGGATCTATATGAATACAATAAATTACTGTGTCAATATACTGACAGTCTGTTTAGAAATCACTATGCCTTTACGCTTACCGAGCCGATTCATCCTGTAAGTGCTAAGGAAAATTATGATGTGGAACCTGATGAAACGCAGACTAGGAGCAACAGTACACAAACCAATTCTATCATTTTTTCTGATGGAGAAAAAATATCTGTTCTTGATACAGAGCTCATAATATATGAGAAAGACTCTGTTATTGCGATTGAGAAGTTCTCAGAGTTAAAAGAGCATCTGGAGAATCTTAATGGTGTTAAATTACAGAAACTTTCCGCTTTAGATGAAGTAATTGAAGAATTCATGGAACAGAAAAGCCAAAGAGCAAACGAAAAAGTTCAGGTATTGCGTGCCTACTACTTAAGTAGAGGACGTTTATCAAAAGATGATGAACAATCAGACAATACAATTTGGAACATTCTTTTAAGAAAAAAGGTTGAGGCAATGGGAGAACAAAAAGTGTATGATGAACTTATGGAACCCTTAAATGACCGTGAGAGAATAAGTTTGAATGCTTTCCATGCTTGGCATTCATCTGAGAGTAAAATGCTTCTACCATTAGTGCGAAGGACGCAGAAACGTCTAATCGAATACCTAGATCTTTCTTTGAAGTATCTTGACGCAATGAGAGCTATAAAGCGTGCTACTAAGGCTAACTCGAAAGCAAACAATCAGATGATAGACCATTTCATGATGGATTATCTTTTTAGTGAAATTACGGATGAAATGTTTGATGAATTTGAAGAAAGCCCAATCAATGAATCTCTCCAAATTCACAATATCAAAGATTTGGAAGCCCTAGTCGAACTAATTAAAGAAAAGATTGATCTCAAAACAATTGCGACGTGTAATTAAGTTGCCATTCGGAATATCTTTATGGCACCTGATATTTGCAGGATTGCCCAAGATGTAGTAAATTTGTAAATATTAAACCAAGCAATATCAGGAAATTAAGAATGTCAAACATCATAGATCTCAAAAGGGACTCTTTAGAGGCGTTTATTCGGGAACAAATGATTGGCCCCAATGGATGCCGAGGGAAGTTTTCATATCATCCGGACGCTGAGGATTCTGTATGTAAAGAGGAAGTGGTAAATACCACTCCCGGTTCAATCTATAGTACTGCGATTCTTTTCCCTAAACAAATGCCTGTAGAAGACCGCCAGGATTCAGGCGAGAATAGACAGACGTCTGTTGAATCATCTGATGAATCATCTGATGCAGATGAAGTAGCTACAAGCGAGACGGCTCCAGCAGAGGCTCCGCAACAAGAGACTAACTTCGAACTATACAGACAAGAAGAAATTGACGATGAAGATATTTATTCTTTAAGCAGAAGATTCCCTCATGCTATTGGTATGTCCTGTTGCTTGGCCAAAGAAGCTTTGATAAATGGGAACCTTCGGATTTCTATCTCGGGTAGATATTATAAAAAAATTACAGGCACAGACCGCCGTAACATTAGGGTCAATCTTACAGACAATGACAAGCTCTTTAAAGATTTCTGGAACACGACTCGGACTGTTCATCAGTACTTTTCATTTGATGGTAAATACCTATCAATCAAAGATATTAATTCCAAGAATGTATCTAATGTCAAACAGCTTCTACGAGATTTAAATCAAGAGTTAGCATTACGAATCGCAAAAAGACTGAACATTGTAGAGAAGGTTAAAGCTCAATATAGATTTTTGCTTTCGTATCGCGAATATTTATTCAACCAATTACGTCAAGTTAAAGACGGGCAGTACCTTTCGGACGAAGATATTAATAAATTCCGAGAAGGTATACTTGAAATTGAGAATTACGAGACAATCATCTCTTATTTTGATGACTTGCTCTCCATGTATGACAAAAAGAGTTTTGGATTTTGGAGATCAATATCTTTTACAAAGGACATTGATTTATCTAGTATACCTTTAGACAAACTGCAAGGCCATAAGACCATCTTTAAACCGGAAGATTATCCGGCTTTGAAAAATATCATTTTAGATACTGTCCCTAACCGTAATGGAGAGGGTGGCAATTCATCTGATAGGCATATATCATTATCCGCTTGGTTGCAAATAACGAAAGATAGCCGAAGTGATAATGACGATAAAGTTTATTTGAAACTGTTGATTCAGAATGATTCAACGCCTTTTCAGGAAGACAAGCATAATTATTTCTCGATAGTAAATGAGCAGGTTAACCTTTTCTGTTTCTTTGGCATAAAAGGTTCTGTAATCAGCGAGTATCTTTTGCCATATCGGAAGAATGAAAATTATGAAGATGTCTCAAAAGCAGAAGATAAGCTCAACTACCTATATCGAGAAATTGAGGACTATGGTGTAGGCCACATGTGTTCCGTTGATTGGAATAAAGATTCAAAAGGCAAAGTAAATGAAGTTTACATTGAATTTTTACCGTCTTTTGAGACACCTGATGTTGAGCCGGTGCCTAGGAAAAAGTTTTCTGAGTATGTTGCTACCGACGGTGTAATGGTTCCTGCTCCTTTTCTAGAAGATACCAATGTGCTTCAGTTTAAACGATTATCATCGTTTTCAGAAGTTTCTGACAAAGAGATTATAAACGAATTGAAAAAATTCGTTAACGCTTATGGTTTGTGGATTCAAGAAATGAGAGAGCGATTGGTGGCAGGAGATCTCGAATTCGGTAATGCCAACTTGGATGAGTGCGAATCGGATTATATGCGAATGCTCTCAAATATCAATGATATATTGTTATCAAATTCAACTGCGCTTAAAGCTTTTAGAGTGATGAACTCAGCCATGTATATGCAATTATGGCATAACAAGCTTGAGAATCAAGAGCAAATAAGAGAGCTGGGTCGCCGAAAACTTAATGCTGATTTCTACAAATCATCAAGTGATGAAATCTTTAAGGAAGGCGAACACGCTGCTTGGCGACCATTTCAGTTGGCTTTCATTTTACTGAATCTAGATGGCATTTTCAATAATCCGAAAGATCCTCAGTGGAATAAAAGGAATGAACTAGTAGATTTAGTTTGGTTCCCAACTGGTGGTGGTAAAACAGAAGCATATCTTGGACTGATTGCCTTGTGTATTTTAAACAGGAGAATCTCTTACGGGGCTAAAGGAGGAGGAGTATCTGCGATAATGCGATATACACTTCGACTTCTTACCACACAACAATTCCAACGAGCCTTAAGGCTTATCATGGCCTTAGAGCAAATTCGACGTTGGGACCCCAAACACTATGGGGAAGATGCTATCTCAATAGGCCTTTATGTGGGGGATGCTTCTCTTCCAAATACAAAGAGAGGTCTAAATGAAGAAGCAATCAAATGGTCCGGAAGGGAAACTTCAAACAATACCAAAATACCAATGGATTTATGTCCTTGGTGCGGAAAGCGTTTAACATATGACCCCGGTGTGCAGCAATTCTTTTGCGAGAATAGGAATTGTACATTTGGGAGAAAAGCGGTACCGGTGGAACTCTGTGATGAATCAATCTACGAAAATCCGCCATCACTATTATTTGGTACCGTTGATAAATTTGCTGCTATTGCACACAAGGTCTCTACTTCAAATAATGAAAAGGCAAAGGATTCCCGTAGAATTTTTGGAACTGCGGCAGGTTTCTTGACTCCAGATTTGATTATACAAGATGAACTACATTTACTTTTAGGCCCTCTAGGAAGCGCCGTTAGTTTCTTCGAAGGAGCTATAGACCAATTATGTAGCAGAGACGTAACTCTCGAAAACGGGAATAAAATAACCTTACGTCCAAAAATAATATCATCTACCGCTACTACAAGAAATACGGAATTACAGATTCGTGCTCTCTACGATCGAAGTGTTAATATCTTCCCCAAAAACGGATTAACGCACGATGATTCGTTCTTCTCTTTTTATAAGAGAGAGAAGGTTGATGATAAAGAACGATATTGTTCCAAGAGAAAATATATTGGCATTATGCCTACGGGAAGAACGCAGATGACAACACAGATGCGTTTAGCCGCTATTATTTTCGTCCATAGGGCAATATTTGAATTGGAATATGGAAATGAAGCGGACTTTGAGAAAGCCGCAGACAATTATTATTCAGTACTATCTTACTTCAATAGCCTTCGCGAAGTAGGTAAAACTGATGCTTTATTCTATACTGAATACGCTAAATATACAAAACGCCTGTTTAAGCGAGTCCTTCGATATGGCAACCTTATGGATTGTTTCTATTCAGGAGACAATCTAGGTAAAGCAGAGCTTACTAGTCGACTATCAGGAGAAGAAATAAACGGAAAATTTGCTGAGGTAGAACAGCGTTGGGAAATGGCACATCGTCTTCCGTATAAGGATGAGGATGGCAATTGGAATAAAGCGGTCGTTCCTCCGGATTATATTTTGGCGACAAATATGATTTCAGTTGGACTTGATGTTAGTAGGTTCAACACAATAATCATGAATTCGATGCCGCGTAATATAGCAGAGTATATCCAAGCGAGCTCCCGTGTTGCCCGAAGTGTTAAGGGATTAGTTTTGACCCTGCATAATCCGTTCCGTTCAAGAGACGTTTCCCATTTTGAACGTTTCAGGGAATTCCATGAGAAACTCTACTATTATGTAGAGCCAATTTCGATTACTCCGTTCTCGAAGAAATCGGTGCAGAAATATCTTCCTTTGTATATGGCTTCAATTATCCGACATTTGATGCCTGAATTAGCTAATAATAATGCAGCTGCTCAGATCAATAAAGACAAGCTTAAAGAGAAGGCAATGGAAATCGTGTCAAGATATTTTATAGAACGGCATGAGAGAAGCCAACGCCTTCCAAATAAGCTTGAAAAACAATTGCTTACTACGATTCAGTTAAAAGATATTGAACAACTTATATCTTCTGCATTAGATCAATGGAGCAATATGGCAACCGAGCATCCGTCAAACCTTGTATATGAAAACAAAGGAGTCAGACGGAATGACAAGACCCCATTATTCACTTCACCCAATGATTATGAAGAAACTAAAAATGCAAGCAATTGGACCGTCTCATCATCTTTAAGAATGATTGAACCTGAAGCTGTCCTCAATGTACGTGTTTTATACAAAGAAGATTAGATTATGGAGATACGAACATTAAAACAATACAATCAAGGAATAGGAAAGTATAAATTGCTTTCTTCAAATGCAGGTGTTGGTGCCATTTTACCCACCAAGTCAGGTGGATTTGTAATGCCGATGTCATCTTCATACTGGGATTTTATTAGAGTTGTATCAGACAAATTAAAAGATGATCCGACGACAACAATAGATCAAACACTTGCTGATAATCTAGGAGTGGAATTTGTCGATGATCCAAGGTTTATCAGCTTCCTGCGAAATTCTGAATCATTGACTAAACTTAGATGTTTAGTTGGCATACCACATATAGAACTTACCGGCTGGAATAGATGTAATGTAACGGACCATCCTTTAAATCAGCACTATATTGAAAGAAACCCACAAGGCACGGGATTAAAGGAAGGAATGTTTACTGTACCGGCTATTACATTCCCTCGTTGGTTCTTTTCAAAGCGTCCTAGCCATGACCTAATGACTGTTGAAGATTGGTTCAAAATATGGAAAGAGCGAGGATGCAATGACGGATTGCTGGAATACTTTGCCCCACCAAGAGATCCTAAATCTCCTTCCACTAAATTACATAAATCAGGATTGCCTGAAGGTAAAAATCAGGTCTATAATTTACTGGAACAGGTGTCAATGGTGCTAATTTGCAGGAACGGCCATATGTCAGATATCCCTTGGGATAAATACTTTTGTGCTGTGAAAAAGCTTGGTAAAGACATGGTTCACAAAGAAGGCTTCGATCTTTTCGGCTTTGACACGGAGGAATACTCGTGTTCTGCTTCAACTAACGGTAAGCATCAATTACAATGGCATGAGAATAGAGCTCATTCAGAAAGTTTTGGTACGCTAAAGTGTGGTTGTTGCGGACAGTCTGTAAGCCTCGAAGGTATTATGAACCTTCAGCCTTCATGTCCCGGTCATCGTCCATGGGAAGGAATCGGAGCTAGAGATAATGCGAAGTGCTCCCATCGCGGTCAGCCTGTTAATATGAAGTGGGCTCTTGTAACCAGTAATAGTGTTTACTATGCTGAGAATTTCAGTAGCCTTTATCTCCCAAGTTGCTATTTAGACTCAGCTGCCAGTCTCAGTGATACTGAACAGAGACTTCTTAATTTGCTTACAACAAGGTGGTACACTAGATACAGTCAGCGTAATCCCGATAAAACGCGGACTGACTATATAAACTCAACAACCACGGATGATTTAATAGATAAAGCATCTGATAGTGGATATGATGTGACAGCGGAAGATATGAATCGCATCGTGGCTGCCTTCTTATCAGCGGCTGCCGAACCATCATCTTCAGATTCCAGAGAGGAGTATCGTTTTTCAGAATTCTCTGTATTTCAGAATAACAATAAATCCAAAGAATCTTCCGATAAGCTGGAGTTTAAGGATATTGATTTACCGGCATCTCTAAAGCCGTACTTCTCCAAAATTCAACAAGTAGAGACTCTGGGAGTCAGTTCTACCCAAATCAACTTTTCAAGAGTGCAAATGCCCCAACCGGAAGTAGTCGATGGTGTGACTCGATATCCAAGTAGCATGAAGATTTTCAAAGAGCCCAATGAGGAGGTTCTTGTTATGCCTGCCAATCAGACATTCGGAGAGGGGTTGTTTTTTAGCCTTAACGAAGACCTAATTTCTCAATGGGTTGAAAAGAACTCTACCGTATTCCAAAAGCGATATCCGCATAACCGCCATATGGAGAATATTTATGAAAATGTGGCGGCTATGATGCAAAAAGGTGGAGTTGAAAAATTTTATCTTTTGCATACGCTCTCCCATATAATTATGAAAGAACTCGAATTCTCTTGTGGATATCCCACTGCGAGTCTTAAGGAACGTCTTTACTTCTCCGAAAGGATGTGTGGCGTTCTGATATACACAGCAGATGGCTCTGAAGGAAGCATGGGAGGTCTAGTATGGCAAGGGCAACCGGAACTCATTGAGAATATAATCATGACGTCTTTAAATAGAGCAATAGATTGTTCGTCAGATCCTATCTGTTGGGAAAATGATAGCGATCCGCTAAACTATGCAGCTTGTTTTTCATGCGCCATGGTTTCCGAAACCTCATGTGAACAACGTAATTTGGGCCTTGATCGGCGCATTCTAATCGATGAAGATTTTGGATTTTTCAAGGATCTTTGTTTGAGATAAATACCTTTTGTACTAGCGCAATTACATATAGATGAATATCACTGGAATAACCATTGAAAATATAAAGGGTATAAAAAGACATCATTTTAAGTTCACCTTATACCCCAATAAGCCTAATATCTTGGTGGCTCCTAATGGCTTTGGAAAAAGCTCTTTCGCGATAGCATTTGCTTCCTTACATGAGTCGAAAATAATACTTGATGAGAAAGATTATCATTTGGGGGATGGCGCATTAACTCCCAAAATAGAAATATCTACGTCTACCGGGAAATGTCTTTCTGCTGATAATACGATGAATGATATCAGTGGAGAGTTTGATGTTTTTGTTATTAATAATCCTCTTGAGCCCAAGGCCAACGTGAGGCATTATATGGGACGAACAATTAGTAAGCCAACGATTGATATAAAACCAACTATACTTATACATACGATTCCAGCTAAGAAAGATTTTATTTATAGATTGGCACAACTTAAACGCGTGTTTGGAATTAATGGTAAAGTGTTGCCAGACATATCGTCCATTCTATGTAATGGTACAATAATGACCGAAATTGCAGCATTAGATTTGGCAAGAATTGGACGTATGAAATGGGTGGCAAAGGTTAACGACTACTTAAATGATGTTAATTCACAAAAAGGTACAGCCAAAGTCATCCGAAATTATATAAGCAAAACGGTGTCTGCAATTTTAAAAATAGGTCCTTATCCTGCGATTACTGATATTTTAGTTCGTCATGGCATTATCTCTACAAATGAGGATGTCCTAACGTTCTTATATATTTGGCAAATATGGCAACTCTATATTAATATGGGAGCTGATTTCAAAAAAGCATGTAAATATGTTCAGTATCTAGATGACAAGAAAAGATTTACGCAAGAAATTGAAGACTTCAACCCTGTAAAAAATAGGTTCAATATTGTGCCGAAAGAAAAAAAAGAGCAACTTGTTGTAGAATGGCCAAAAGCGCATGAGTTATCTAATGGACAAAGAGACATCTTATTCTTTTACGCTAAATTATTAGAATTCGAACGTCGTAAAGCATCGAAACCGCAAATATTAATTATTGATGAAATATTTGATTATTTAGATGATGTAAATATTCTATTATTTCAGTATAAAATATCAAATTTAGTTGATTCTTATAGGAAAGCGAAAAGACTCATTTTCCCTATACTCGTTACACATCTAGATCCAAATTTTTTTCACCACTTTTGTTTCAATGAGGATAGAATCAACGTGTGCTATCTAAAAAAAGAGAATGTAAAAAGCAATCGAGAACTGTTAAATATCATATATGTGCGTGAAAATAAGATTGTTAAAGATAAGTTAGATGAAGCTTACTTCCATTATCATCCTTTGTATAATACCTATAATCTTACAGAGGAATTTCGAACACTTGGATTAAATATTGAATGGGCCACTCCGTCAAAATTTAGAAAAAAAGTATTCCGTTTATTACGAACATATCTTTATGAAAATAAAGATTACAATCCAATTGCAGTATGCTGGTCCGTAAGGCTAATGATTGAAGAAGTTATATATTCAAAGATACCGTCTCATTCTCAGCAACAAGAATTTATAAGAACCAAAAAGACCAAAGAAAAATTAAAATACGCACATCGCATAGGTGTATTTATTCCTGAAACTTATTTTTTACTTGGGCTTATTTATAATGTGTCATTACACAATTCAAGCGTGGATACTGTACAATCAGCTGCTCTAAAATTAAATTCTCTTACGGTAAAGAATATGATAGGGCAGATTGTTCGGGAGCATGTGCGCCTGTTTGGTAGACAGTAGAACTATCTTATTAAGCTATTGAGTAAATGTTTTAGGACAACCATATCGTAAAACTAAAATACCCATAATGATGAGCAAGAAGTCGATACGGTTTTTCAATGATCGCGAGGTGAGGGCGGTCTGGGATGACGAGAACAACTGCTGGTGGTTCTCGGCTACCGATGTGGTGCGCGCTATCAATGATGAACCGGACTATACTAAGGCCGCCAACTATTGGCGTTGGCTCAAGCGTAAGTTGAAACAGAATGGCGTTCAACTCGTGAGTCCCACTCACGGGTTCAAATTCGAGGCTCCGGATGGCAAGCAGCGTATTGCAGATGTTCTCAATAGCGACGGCGTCATTCTTCTAGCCAAACATTATCCCAATAATAGGGCGAGTATATTTCTTGACTGGTTCACATACAGCGACAACACCATTGACGGGCAGAGCCGCAAGAAGGCATACACACTGTTTGAAAGCGGATTGCTCAACTCGCTTGAACCGGGTAGCATGAAATGTCTGCAACAGATTCACGCCTATCTATTTGGTGGATTGTACGATTTTGCCGGACAGATAAGGAATAAGAACATATCGAAGGGTGGGTTCACGTTCGCCAACTGTCTACACTTCGCGACCATCATTCCGACCATTGAACGTATGCCAGAAAGCACTCTTGACGAAATCGCCGACAAGTATGTCGAGATGAACGTGGTGCATCCGTTTATGGAGGGCAATGGGCGCAGCACACGAATATGGCTCGACTTGATGCTTCGTCGCTCGCTCAAACGCTGTGTGGACTGGAGCCGAATTGACAAGAACGAATACCTAACTGCGATGCGCGAGAGTGTTGTTGATTCAACGCATATCAAGAAACTTCTGAGTGGTGCGTTGACCGACAAAATCAACGACCGAGAGATGTTCATGAAAGGCATCGACTATTCATATTATTATGAGGAAGAATAGGCATACCCTCTAATGCCGTCTATGCGTATCGGGCGGTGAATGTTACGCGGAATATTTGAATTTTGCCTGTACTTTGCCTGTAGAAAATAAAAGAAGCGACTTAACGCAGTGATGTTCACTTAGTTAAGTCGCCTTTGTGGTGCCCAGAACAGGACTCGAACCTGCACGTCTCTCAACACTCGCACCTGAAACGAGCGCGTCTACCATTCCGCCACCTGGGCTTTCGGAATTGCGTTGCAAAGGTAGTGCTTTTCGGGCGGATGTCCAAATTTTTCGGGATGTTTTTTGCTATTTTTTGTGGCAGTTTAGTCGACATCTCTGTTTGTCAGAGGGATAGCATGTTTGAATATCGACGAAGTCAACTGATTGCCTTTAAATGTTGAATAGGGGATTAATTAGAATCTATGTTTGTGCTGGTGGTTACAGGATGGCGAAGCGCGCGGTTTCGGAGGCTGAGAGGGTGAGGCCGCCAGGAAGTCTTATCGGTAAAGATGAAGTTTTAGTAAATAAATATGAAAAAATCA
>OGWR01000835.1_pt1 | contig 26852 bp, 18 predicted proteins | sample 1576061 | NCBI WGS metagenome assembly OGWR01 (sample SAMEA3541511, study PRJEB24748) | human gut metagenome | biome: human gut; feature: human-associated habitat; material: faeces | place: China | collected 2012 | reverse complement strand
GGAAGTTTATGAACGTATATGGTACTGAACAAATCCGCAACGTTGTATTACTTGGGCATGGAGGCGCTGGTAAGACAACAGTTGCGGAGGCAATGGCTTTGATCACAGGTGTTACCAAGCGTATGGGCAAAGTTGCTGACGGAAACACTATTAGTGATTATGACAAAGAAGAGATCAAGAGACAGTTTTCCATTTCCACCACACTGATTCCTCTGGAATACCAGGGAGAGAACGGACCGGTTAAGGTCAACTTACTGGATACTCCCGGATTTTTTGACTTCGTAGGTGAAGTAGAAGAAGCCATCAGCGTTGCTGATGCAGCCATTATCGTTGTAAACTGTAAAGCAGGTATCGAGCCTGGTACAGAAAGAGCATGGGAGATGTGCGAAAAGTACAATCTGCCAAGACTGATCTTCGTTACTAATATGGACGATGATCACGCCAGCTATCGTGAGCTGGTTGTAAAGCTGGAGAAAAAGTTCGGAAGAAAGATCGCTCCTTTCCAGCTTCCAATCCGTGAAAATGAAAAATTCGTAGGTTTCGTAAACGTAGTAAAGATGGCAGGCCGCCGCTTTACAAACCTCAGTGATTATGTTGAGTGCGAGATTCCAGATTATGTTCAGAAGAACTTAACCATCGCAAGAGACGCCCTCATCGAGGCAGTTGCAGAAACCAGTGAAGAATATATGGAACGTTATTTCCTGGGAGAAGAATTTACACAGGAAGAGATCTCAGGTGCATTAAGAGCACATGTTATCGAAGGCGACATCGTACCTGTTATGATGGGCTCCGGAATCAACTGCCAGGGCTTTAAGGTTCTCCTTCAGGTTATTGACAAATACTTCCCGGCACCAAATCACTTTGAGTGTATCGGTGTAGACGTTTCCACAGGCGAGCGTTTCACCGCTAAATATAATGATGACGTATCCCTTTCTGCAAGAGTATTTAAGACCATCGTAGATCCATTTATCGGAAAGTATTCCCTGATGAAGATCTGTACTGGTACCTTAAAGGGCGATACGGTTGTATACAATGTAAATAAAGATGCAGAAGAGAAGATCGGTAAAGTTTATGTAATGCGCGGCAAGGAAGTTATCGAAGTTCCTGAGTTAAAGGCCGGCGATATCGGCGCAGTTGCAAAACTGACTGTAACCGGAACCGGCGATACCATGGCAGTTCGTACAGCTCCGATCGTTTACCACAAACCACAGATCTCCACACCATATACATATATGGCATACAAGGCAGCTAATAAGGGCGAAGATGATAAGGTTTCTACCGCATTAGCACGTATGATGGAAGAAGACCTGACCTTACAGGTTAAGAATGATCCTGAAAACCGTCAGTCCCTGATCTATGGTATCGGCGATCAGCAGTTAGATGTTGTGATCAGCAAGTTGCAGACCCGCTACAAAGTAGACGTAGTTCTGTCCAAACCGAAATTTGCTTTCCGTGAGACCTTAAGAAAGAAAGTAAAAGTACAGGGCAAACATAAGAAACAGTCCGGCGGACATGGCCAGTACGGTGATGTTATCATGGAATTTGAGCCATCCGGCGATTTAGAGACACCATACACCTTTGAAGAGAAGGTATTCGGTGGATCCGTACCGAAGAACTACTTCCCGGCAGTAGAAAAAGGACTGCAGGAATGCGTTCTTAAGGGACCGTTGGCTGGATATCCGGTTGTTGGCTTAAAGGCTACTCTGTTAGATGGTTCTTATCATCCGGTAGACTCTTCAGAAATGGCATTTAAGATGGCTACTATTCTGGCATTTAAACAGGGCTTTATGGATGCAAACCCAGTGCTTTTAGAGCCGATTGCTTCCTTAAAGGTTGTTGCTCCTGACCGCTTCACCGGCGATATCATGGGTGACTTAAACCGCAGAAGAGGCCGTGTATTAGGTATGGAATCTGACCACCACGGCAAACAGGTCATCGAAGCAGACATTCCAATGTCTGAATTGTTCGGCTACAACACCGATCTTCGTTCCATGACCGGTGGTTTAGGAGACTATTCCTATGAATTCAGCCGCTACGAGCAGGCTCCTGGAGATGTACAGAAGCGCGAAGTAGAAGCAAGGGCTGCTGCGAAGGAAGAATAATTGAGAAAACAGAAATAAAAAGCTCTATAAACAATAAGGGCGGGATCTTTGAAAGGTCCCGCTCTGTTATTGATTTTAGGGCTATTTTTGTGTTGTTAAGTAAGAAAATCAGGCATAAGGAACCAGATCTCCGATTTCCGGGTCCATATCGGTCCAGCGATCTGCGTATTCCCGGGACAGTTCAGAAAGACGTTGAAATGCAGTATCTTTTTCTATCTTTTTTCGATAGACCATACAATGGATGCGGTAAAGAGAAGGTGTAAACAAAAAATATACGATATTGGGGTCCAATACCATATTGCTTACAGGGATAAATCCTGCACCTATACCAGAGGAAACAGATTTTACAATAGAAGATGCATTGCTGGTATTCAGGATAACTACAGGGGTCATATGGGCAGAACGGAACAGGCCGTCAGCCAGATAACGGATGCAGGAACCTGGATGCTGAAGGATAAAAGGAGCACCGGAAAGCTCTCTTGCAAAAGTTTCCAGATCCAGACTCTGAATATAGTTATAGTTTGAGTTGCGGCAAATAGACATCCGGCTTGGGACAGCCAGAGCAATCTTTTCTTCTTTCAGTGGCAGGATCTGGCCTTTATAAAGATCCAGGGAAGAAATGGAGCCAAAGACAAGGTCCAGATCATTGTTTAACACTTTTGAAATAATGGTAAAGGAATTGCCTTCGGACATAGCAATGTCAATATTTGGGAATTCTTTGCGGTATATGGGAATAAGATGGGTCACCATGGAGATAGCTTTTGTGGTAGATGTACCTATTTTTAAAATAGTAGTATTTTTATAGGTTTGCATGGCCTGCTCCATGTTTTTTTCCAGTTCAATGATTTGTTCTGCATATTTGCAGAATGTCTCACCGGCAGAAGTAAGGGTATAACGGCCGTTCATTCGTTTAAACAGGTGGATTCCCAGGGTATTTTGATAGTTACGGATAAACTGACTGAGGGTTGGCTGGGAAATGTAAAGATCTTTTGCTGCCTGTGTGATATTTCCTGCTTTGGCAAGAGCAAGAACGTATTCCATATATTTAATATCCATAAATTATGCAGGTCCTCCTGATGCGTGTAATGGTATTTAATGATAAATATAATGAAAAATATAGGCAATACCTATAATATATATAAAATACACTATCTGAAGAGGAAAATCAAGGGAATAAATTGGAAAAATGATGCAAAATATATAAACCATAGGCGCAGGCTATAAAAAATGTGCTACAAATGATTGGAATTCCTATAAAAAAACATTTAAAATTAAGATATCAAGAAGAGGGGAGGACGTGCAGAACTTGTTCTGACAGACGAAAAAATGAAGGGATATGTATTAAAAAGAACAGGACAAATGATATTGGTGGTATTTCTTCTTTCTATTTTTATTTTCCTTTTGGTATCAATGATACCAGGTGATCCGGTTTACGCTATGCTGGGTGAGGAAGTTTCTCCGGAAGAGTACAATCGTGTATTCCATGAATTGAAGTTGGATCAACCGGTGATCGTCAGGTACTTCAGCTGGCTGGCGGATGCGCTTCATGGAGATCTGGGGGAGTCTACACAGTTTCATATGAAAACATCCGAAGTACTCGCAGCAAGAATACCAATTACATTGTTTTTCTCCATTGCGGCATTTATTATCAGTGTTCCATTTGGAATCCTTTTTGGAGTGATCAGTGCAGTGAACAGAGGAAAGCCTCTTGATACAGTGGTAACTCTTATTGCAAATGTAACTGCCTGTCTTCCACAGTTCTGGTTTGCATTACTGATCATGTTCGTGTTTGCAATGAAACTTGGTTGGCTTCCGTCTTATGGTTTTGACTGGCCCTGGATCAATGCAGCAGGCTGGAAACAGATGATCATGCCTCTGTTTTGCCTTTCTCTTGGAGGTATTGCTTCTACTACAAGACAGACACGATCCAGTATGCTGGAAGTGATCCGGCAGGACTACATACGTACAGCACGAAGCAAAGGTATTGCAAACAACAAAGTTATTTATCTTCATGCTTTAAAAAATGCTCTGATTCCTGTTATTACGATCCTTGGAATGCGTCTTGGAAACCTGATCGCCGGTTCTATGTTTGTGGAATCTGTTTTTAATATTCCAGGAATGGGATCTTTAATGGTAAAAGCGATCCAGTCAAGAGATATTCCGGTAGTACAGGCGTGTGTACTTGCCATTGCACTGGTATCATGCATCGTAAATCTGGCAACAGATATTCTGTATGCAGTTGTAGATCCACGAGTACGTTTTGAATAAGTGGGAGGACAAAATGAAAGATACAAAGAATATCAAAAAGTTCTTAAAAACAGTATTTGCCAGAAAAGTAACAGTGATCAATGCAATCATAGTGTTAATATTTATCTTTCTGGCCATATTTGCACCATTTGTGGCACCTTATGATCCGGACAAGCCTGATTTTGCAGCATTTCTTCAGCTGCCAAGTGCGGCTCATGTTTTAGGAACTGATAATTTCGGTCGTGATGTATTAAGCCGTATCATTTACGGAACAAGAGTCAGCCTAATCATTGGTGTTCTGGCAGTTGTTGTAGCCTGTGCAGTTGGTACAGTGCTTGGTATGATCGCCGGTTACTTTGGCGGCTGGATCGATGATGTTATCACACGATTAATGGAAGCTGTCCGTGCGATTCCTCAGATTATACTGGCAATGGCATTAACTGCCGTTTTTGGAAGCGGTATCCGTAATCTGGCAATTATCCTTGGTATCTCATCTATGGCAGGATATGTGAGAATGATGAGAGGTCAGGTACTTACCATTAAACAGGCAGATTATATTATGGCTGGAAAGCTTCAAGGAAATAAAGATTTCCGTCTGATGTTCAGACATATTTTACCAAACAGTATTTCACCGATCATCGTTATGATGACACAGCAGGTAGGTTCCACTATCCTGGCCGAAGCAGGTTTAAGCTTCCTGGGACTTGGTATCAGCGCTCCAACGGCTTCCTGGGGAAGCATGGTAAGTGAGGGAAGAAATTTCCTGATGGACAATCCGGTATATGCTCTGGTACCTGGAGTTTGTGTTGCGATCCTGGTTATTTCATTAAATATGTTGGGTGACGGCGTAAGAGATGCGTTGGATCCAAGACTGAGAGGTGAATCATAAGATGGCAGAGAAGCATTTATATGAGATCAAGCATATTGAAACCAGTTTTCGGACAGATGGAAAAATGTTTAAAGCAATAGAAGACGTTTCCCTTTATCTGAATCCTGGTGAGATCATCGGAATCGTAGGCGAGTCTGGAAGTGGTAAATCAGTAACAATGATGAGTGCACTGCAGCTGATCCAGGAACCAGGAAAGGTGACTGGTGGAGAAGTGTATCTGGATGGAAATGATAAAAATATGCTGGAATATGGTTCAAACAGTGCTGAAGTCCGTAAGATGCGTGGCGGAAGAGTCAGTATGATCTTCCAGGAACCGATGACTTCTTTAAATCCGGTTCTGACAGTAGGCTTTCAGATCCAGGAAAATATCATAGAACACCTTCATCTAAGTAAGGAAGATGCAAAAAAACGTGCCATTGAAATGATGAAGATGGTAAATATCCCAGATGCAGAAGAACGTTTTGCGTATTATCCACAGCAGTTTTCAGGTGGTATGCGCCAGAGGATCATGATCGCAATGGCGATGTCTTCTGAACCCTCTGTTCTTGTTGCAGATGAGGCTACAACAGCTCTTGATGTTACTACCCAGGCACAGATCCTGGAAATGATCCGTGATATTGCTAAAAAGACCAATACAGCAGTAGTGATCGTTACCCATAACCTGGGTATTGTAGCAAGATTTGCAGAGCGTATTTATGTTATGTATGCGGGGGGTATTGTTGAAACAACGGATGCAGAAAGACTGTTTGAAAATCCGGAACATCCATATACAAGAGCTCTGCTTCGGGCGATCCCAAGACTGGATGATGACAGGGACCGTATACTGATCCCTATTGAGGGACTTCCACCGAACCCGGCACTTCGCCCTGAGTATTGTCCGTTTTATGACCGGTGCGAGTATCATATGGACAAATGCCGGGAGCAGAAAAAGCCGGAATTGAAAGAACTGGAGAAGGACCATTTCTGTGCTTGCCATTTAACAGAAGCAGAAAAGGTTATGAAGAAGGCAGAAATTGATGGGAAGCCTGTAAAGAAAGCTCAGCGCGCAGTAATCGGTGATGAAATCTGTCTGGATGTAAAAGATGTAAGGAAATATTTCCCGATCTATAAAGGAATGATGCGCAAACATATCGGAGATGTAAAAGCCATTGAGGATATCAGTTTCAAAGTTAGAAAAGGAGAGACATTAGGAATCGTAGGGGAGTCTGGATGTGGAAAAACAACATTGGCAAGATGCATTATGCGTGTGTATCAGCCGGATACAGGTGAGATTGATTTCGCAGGAACTGATATTGCGAAGTTTAACGACAAGCAGATGTATCCATACAGAAAGAAAATGGCAATGATCTTCCAGGATCCATTTTCCTCTCTTGATCCAAGACAGACAGCGGAATCTATAGTTGGAGAATCTCTGCTGATCCATAAGCTGGTAAAGACCAGAGAAGAATATGAACAAAGGGTAGATGAACTGCTGCGTATGGTAGATCTGGATCCGTCCATGAAAAACCGTGTTCCCCATGAGTTTTCTGGTGGACAGAGACAGAGAATCGGTATTGCGAGAGCTCTTTCTTCTAATCCGGATTTGATCATCTGTGATGAGCCAATCTCTGCTCTGGATGTTTCAATCCAGGCTCAGATTATTAACTTGCTGGAAGAACTTCAGGCAAAACTGGGACTTACTTATCTGTTTATTGCTCATGACCTGGCAGTAGTAAAACATATCAGTGACCGTATTCTGGTCATGTATTTGGGAAGGATCGTTGAGATCGCTGAATGTGAAGAACTTTACAACAATACACTTCATCCTTATACAAAGGTTCTTTTGGGAGCGGTACCTGTTGCGGATCCAAAGGTAGAAAAGACCAGGGAGCGGGTAGAAATCCGGGGTGAGGTACCAAGTCTTACCAATCGTCCGGCAGGATGCCCGTTTAGTGATCGATGCAGTTATGCAACAGAGCGGTGCAAAAAGGAAGTTCCTACATTAAAAGATATTGGAAATGGACATGAGGTTGCATGTTTCCTGTATGAATAGGAAAAGACATCCTTAAATAAAAAAGAAAAAGCAGGAGGAGAAATTTATGAGATTCAAAAAAATGGTATCAATGCTTTTAGCTGCATCCATGTGTGCGGGGGCACTGAGCGGATGCGCAGGTTCTTCAAAAGGCGGAAGTGAAACAACTGCTCAACAGGAGACAGCAGGTGAAAGCAGCGCAGCAGAAACCAAAGAGAAAAAAACGGCAGGTGCATTAAAAGAAGGTGGAGATTTAAAGATTGCGATCCCCCAGTTCCAGAAGACATTTTTTATGCCGCAGTCAACTTCCACTGGTGACTGGTTTGCAGCAGAACCGGTTCTGGAGCAGTTAGGAAGATCTGACGAAGAAGGAAATTATGTGCCATGGCTGGCAGAAAAATTTGAGACAGATGCCGACAACCTGACTTTTACTATTACACTGAGAGATGGAGTTAAATTCAGCGATGGAAGTCCGTGTGATGCAGAAGCTGTTGCATGGAATATCCAGCAGTATGTAGATAACGGAAAAGCATCTGAGGTTTGCAATCCAAAGAGCATTGAAGTAGTAGATGAAAAGACAGTAAAGATTACATTTGACGAGTGGGCAAACAACTGGGATAGCGCAATCGGTGCAGTATTTATCTCATCTAAAAAGGCATATGATGACAACGGCGAAGAATGGTGCAAGACACATGCAATCGGCACAGGTCCATTTATCATGGATGAGTTTGTTACTGATAATAAAGTAACCTATCATAAAAATCCAGATTACCGTATTACAGGACAGCCATATCTGGATACCTTAGAGATCGATATGATGTCTGATGTTAATACCATGATGTCTGCAATGCTGAATAAAGAAGTAGGTGTTGCAATGAAATTTGAAAGCGATTCTATTATCAAACAGCTGCAGGATGCAGGATTTACAGCAATTGGACGTAAAACAGCTAACGTAGCAGATATTAAGCATATTATCTGGAACAGTAAATCTGATAAGCATCCAATGGGAGATTTAAAGGTACGTCAGGCTATTATGCATGCAATTCCATGGGATGATGTAGCAGGTGCTCTTTCCGGTGGTATTGGCGAAGCAACTCCTTTATTTGCAACACCGGATTCATGGGCTTACAAAGAGGGAACAGAATTTTATGATTATGATGTAGAGCTGGCAAAATCTGCACTGGCAGAAGCTGGATATCCTGATGGATTTGAAACCAAGATTTACTGCAAGGCACAGGATAATGATACTGCAACTGCATTTCAGGCAATCCTGTCACAGATCAATATTAAGGCAGAAGTAGTAACTATGGATGCATCTGCATTGGCAGAAATGCAGAAAGAGGATGACATTGATGGATTTATCGCAAATCGTGGTGCAAGCAAAATGGACTTTACTGCGAACTACATTCGTCTGTATTCCACAGAAGGTATTAAAAACCATGGTATCATGTTAGATCCTCCTGAATTTGAAGAACCATTATTTGCTGCAAGAGCTGCTAAGACTTTGGATGAAAAGAAAGAAAAATTACAGGAAGCAGCAGTTGCACTGGCACATGATTATGTAATGATCACTCCGCTTGCAGTTATCTATTACCAGTCATTTGCTGATCCGGCTCTTGCTGATACAGGAATCTATGATGTAAGTCTGGAACAGTGGACTCCAGAAGCTACCCATTGGACAGAATGAGAAAAAGGCAGGTAAGATTATGTTAGGAGAACATCTTAAGATCCAGTCCAGAGTTAATTCGGATTATACAGATGAACAATTACTTTTGATCAAGGAAATGGGGATCAAATATGTATATGTGATCTTTTCTGACGAAGATAGTAATTATGAAAGCGTAATGCGCTTTATGGACAGACTGGACAAATTTGGTTTGACCTGTACAGATGCAGGAAATGTTGGAATTTATAAAAGTCCGGCGATCCATCTGGGACTTCCGGGAAGAGATGAAGCAATCGAACGTTTTAACGATTTTAACAGAGTACTGGCTAAGGCTGGGATCCACATTGGTTATATGACCTGGGAGCCGAATAAGGTACTGACTTCCAAATGGGCAGTAGGCGAGTACACAAGAGGGGCAGTTGCAAGGATCGTAGATATTGATGATCTTGCAAAGCGCCCGTACACACATGGAAGATTATATACCAAAGAAGAAATGTGGGATAATTTCAAATATTTCCTGGATCGTGTACTTCCGGTATGTGAAGATATTGATATGAAACTGGCTCTACATCCAAATGATCCGCCGGTTGACTGTCTGTGTGGTATTTCAAATCTGATCACTTCTTCGGCAGACTATAAACATGCGTTTGAACTGGCTGGAAACAGTCCTTATCTTGGAATGAAAATGTGTATTGGATGCTGGCTGGAAGGTGGAGAAAATTTCGGAAATGTACTGGAAGACATTAAATATTTTGTAGAAAATAAAAAGGTTTTATGTGTTCATTTCCGCAATGTAAGCAGTCCAATGCCTCAGTTTGAGGAAACTCTTCTGGAAGATGGCTATATGAATATGTATGAAATTATGAAAGCTTTTGTAAAAGCAGATTATGATGGCGTATTACATGCAGACCATGTTCCGCTATGGGGAACTGGTGTTGGAACTGGTGGTTCTACAACAGCATGGACCTACAGTATGGGATACATCAAGGCGCTGTGGAAATGTGCAATGGAAGAGGTAAACAGATAATATGATAAATATACGGGATTTCGGAGCAGTAGGCGACGGGATCACGCTGGATACGGCAGCAGTTCAGAAAGCTCTGGACTGCTGCAAAAAAAATGGCGGGACCGTTGTTGTACCAGGTGGAAAAACCTATAAAATAGGTACGATCCAGATTTACTCCAATACAGAATTGTATCTTGAAAGTGGTGCGGTGCTGAAACAAAGTGACCGGATTGAGGATCTAAGAAGTATTTCTATAGTGGATAAGTCAAATAATGAAACAGATATTCCCTCCTATATCAACTGTGAATATAATGGGAAACCAGCACATTATTTTATTTATGCAACAGGAGAAAATATACGTATTACAGGATACGGCGCCATTGATGGAAATGAATCCATTTATTACGGCACTGAAACCAGATATCACATTGAGGGTGCATGGTATCCCAGAACGCCGCTTCTTTATATAGAAAATGTAGATCATTTTACGATCACGGGAGTGACATTGCAAAATTCTGCATTCTGGACTCTTCATATGGTAGGCTGTCGGGATGTATTGGTTGACGGTATCCGGATCCTGAATAATTTAAAGCTTGCAAACTGTGATGGCATTGATCCGGATCACTGTCAGAATGTAAGAATCCAGAATTGTTATATTGAGGCTGCAGATGACTGTATTGTACTGAAAACAATAGAAGCAGAACAGAAATATGGCCCCACAGAAAATGTGATCATCAGTGGTTGTATCCTGGAATCTACCAGTGCAGCTATAAAATTCGGAACTGAGAGCGAAGGTGATTTTAAAAATATCATAATTGAAGATTGTATGATCCGAAATTCAAACCGTGGAGTAGCACTTCAGCTTCGTGATAAGGGAAATATTGAAAATGTGTGGATCCGAAACCTGATGATCTATACAAGAAATTTTATCGACCAGTATTGGGGAAATGCTGAAGGAATCTATATTACCGCTATTGAACGTCATAAGGGGAGAGCGTTTGGTAAGATCCATAATGTAAGACTGGAAAATATCCAGATTACAGGAGAAAGCGGTGTATTGATTTATGGTTCACAGGATGGACATATAGACGGAATTACATTAAAAGATGTTTCTGTTGACCTGGTTAAAAACAGTAAATGGCCTTGTGATGGTTATGATATCCGCCCCTGTGATGGAGACGGTCTGCTAAAAAGCCCTATTTACGGTGTTTACATGAGAAATGTAAATAATGTAACAATGGAGAATGTTCACAGCAAAGCCCAGGAAGGTTTTCCTTATGGTGGTGAAATCGCAGAGAAATAATAAGCAGGATGAGGCAGGAAAAGGGATATTCATAAACGAGAATGAAAGAGAGGAAAATACAATGAAAATTGGATTTATCGGACTTGGTATCATGGGAAAACCTATGGCTAAAAACTTAGTGAAAGCCGGACATGAGTTAGTGGTTTTTGATTTAAATAAAGAAGCTGTGGCAGAACTGGTAGCATGTGGGGCAACTTCAGCTAAGAGCAGTAAGGAAGTAGCAGCACAGGTTGAAGTAGTCATTACTATGGTTCCTAATTCTCCTCATGTAAGAGCTGCCGTTTTAGGAAAAGATGGTGTTGCGGAAGGTGCGAAACCAGGTCTGGTTCTGATTGATATGAGTTCTATTGATCCGACTGAAAGCAAAAAGATCGGTGAAGAGTGCATGAAATATGGAATCGAGATGTTAGATGCACCTGTATCAGGCGGCGAACCAAAAGCCATTGACGGCACATTATCTGTTATGGTGGGCGGCAAAAAAGATCTTTTTGACAAATACTATGATATGTTAATGGTTATGGCAGGCTCTGTTGTATATGTGGGAGATCTGGGTTCAGGAAATGTGGCTAAACTGGCAAATCAGATGATCGTTGCTATTAATATTGCAGCAGTATCAGAGGCACTGATCTTTGCAAAGAAGGCAGGTACAGATCCAGAGCTGGTATATCAGGCGATCCGCGGTGGATTAGCCGGTTCTACAGTTATGGATGCAAAGGCTCCTATGATGTTAGCAGGAAACTATAAACCAGGATTTCGTATCGAACTGCATATAAAGGACTTAAATAATGCATTAAATGCAGCTCATGCTATCAGTTCACCGGCTCCTTTAACAGCCCAGCTGATGGAAGTAATGCAGTTCTTAAGATCAGAGGGCTGTGACAAGGAAGATCATTCCAGCATTATCAAATATTATGAAAAGATTGCTGGTGCAAGTGTTGTAAAAGACAAAGAATAATCTGGGAGAATGATGATGAATACAGATTTTATGAAAGGTGTAATCGTCCCTATTTTAACACCTATTGATGAAAATGAATGGATTGATGAAATCAAAATGCGTGAGCAGGTGGATTTTGTCATCAATGGCGGTGTCAGTGGAATACTGGCCTTTGGAAGCAACGGCGAATTTTATGTGATCGAAGAGGATGAAATGGAACGTGGACTGAAGATTATTGTAGATCAGGCAGCTGGCCGTGTTCCTGTATATTTCGGAATCGGAGCCATCAGTACAAAAAAATGTGTGCGACTGGCTAAAATGGCAGTTGCATGCGGGGCAGCAGGTGTTTCTGTTCTACAGCCAATGTTCTTAAAACCGACAGAAACAGAATTGTTCTGCCACTTTAAAACAATTGCAGAGGCAATCCCTGATACGCCAATGCTTTTATACAATAATCCGGGACGTGTGGGATATACCATGTCTGGTAATCTGGTAGAACGTCTGGCTCATGAAGTTAAAAATATTGTGGGAATGAAAGATACAAGTGGTGATATTACCCAGACTTCTGAGTTTATCCGCCGTACAAGAGATGTGGATTTTAAGGTATTCGGTGGTAAAGATACATTATTGTATGCGTCTTTATGTCATGGAGCAGTAGGTGGCGTATGTACAGCAGCTAATTTTATGCCGGAGTTGATCACAGATGTATACAATAAATATATTGCCGGGGACCTGAAAGGATCTTTAGAGGCACAGTTTAAGCTGAATCCAGTACGTCTGTCAATGGATGGCGCAAGTTTCCCAGTTGCTGCAAAAGATATGGCAAATTTACGGGGAAGAGAGATCGGTGATCCGTATAAACCAAACCTTCCAACGCCTGAAGGTCCGGTCCTGGATAAGATCAGGAAAGAAATGAAGACTGCGGGATTAATTTAAACTTTGTTTATATTATCCCCCTAAAAACGTTAAAACCAGAGAGTAGTATACAAAGTGTTCCGAAAGAAATCCTTATTGCATGGAACAAAATGAAATGTACTCTCACCTTCAATAAAAAGACTGTTGCGAAACAGATACAAAGAAGCCCATCTTTGGATCTGTCTGGCAGCAGTCTTTTTGTGTTGTATGAAAAAATACGAAGGAAGCGTTGAAAACTCCGGATGATCAGAGTTTAAGATTTGTTTATTTCTTTTCATAAAAATCTTTTATTCTTTTTTTTATTATTAGGGTGTCTTAAGGATAGCCCTCTAAGAAAGGGAAAGAAAGGAGCTTTCAATATGAAACTGAATAAAAAAACATTTATGATCGCAGGAGCAGCAGCCATGCTTACCATAGGAGCAGCCATTCCTTCTTTTGCAGCAACCAGCGGCTGGGCAACGGAAGGGGACAGCTGGTGTTACTTGGATGCTCAGGGAAACAAGGTGACCAATGTGTGGAAAAAATCAGGAAATGACTGGTATTATCTGGACTCAGATGGTCTGATGGCAACGGACACCTGGGTAGATGATACTTCCTATGTAGATATTTACGGTGTGAGAGTCACAAACCGCTGGATCTACACAGAAGCAGGAACCGATAACGCCCCAAATTCTGAAGGAGGCTGGTATTACCTGGATGCAGCCGGTAAGGCAGTAAGCGATGGCTGGAAGACCATTAACAATAAAAAATATTATTTCGACTCTGATGGCACCATACAATATGGCTGGTACACAGACGGAAGCGATACTTATTATCTGGGAGATGAAAATAATGGTGCGGCAGCTACCGGCTGGCTCTGCCTTGATTTTGACAAGGACAATGTGCCAAGTGACGGAGATGTATCGGAGCAGGAGACCATAGGCAGCGATACAGCGAAATGGTTTTACTTCCTGTCAAATGGCAAGGCAGTAAAGGCGGATAATGATACTTACACCAGTAAGACCATCGGCGGAAAGAAATATTATTTTGACTCCAACGGCGTGATGCTTACAGGATGGGTATCTATGGCAAATGAAGGTGACAGTTCCGATGTGGATCCGACCGGTATTTCTTCTTTTAAATATTTTGGTGATGATAATGACGGTCAGATGAGCAAGGGCTGGAAGTACCTTTCCGATTATCCGGAAGACTCCGATGATTCTTCTAATATTGTAGAAGCGACTGCAAGCAATGCCCAGCGTTATGGCAGCAGTGACGGAAACGGCAGCTGGTATTACTTTGACTCCAACGGAAAGCCAAAATACTTAAAGGCAGATGCAACGTCCATGTCAAAGGCTACGGTAAGGATCAACGGACAGAGTTATTTCTTTGATGAATATGGAAAAATGCAGTATGGTCTGATCGGTATTGACTTTGGCGATGGAACAGAGCACAGCGCTTACTTTGGAAACAGTGAGTCTGACGGAAAGATGCGTACAGACAAGCAGACCAGTGTAACAGAGGACAGTGGTGACCGTACTACCTTCTTCTTTAAAAAATAAAAGACAGACACTCCTGTTTCAGGCAGAAAATAGGCCTGCTGCATAACCTTCTTAAGATGGTTGCAGCAGGTTTTTTGCTGTCAATATACGACCCGTATATTAGCCGAGACTAATTCATCACACGTTAAAGCGATACCATCTAACAGCAAAAATCCCCTTCTTACATTCTGAACCACAACTAAAAAGCTGTAGCAATTACAATATATAGACTGGACAAATGAAAATAATTGGTTTATAGTATGAAGCAACGACGAACAAAGCCGCGAAGTAAGGTAAGTACATTTTAACATGAACGACAAAACCCCTTTGTGAGCGGAAATCAGGAGGTAGAAAAATGGTATCATTATATGATGGTGGTATTTATCTTGTAAATGGAAAAGAAATCGTACCGGAACAGGAAAGCGTTAAAGTAGAAGTCCTTACAGGAAAGAAAGCAGATAAAGAAGCTGCAAAAAAGGGAACCATTGCTTATTCTATTTTAAGCGCCCACAATACAGCTGATAACATGGAACATTTAAAGATCCGTTTTGACAGCATGGCATCCCATGATATTACATTCGTAGGAATTGTCCAGACAGCCAAAGCGTCCGGTATGGAAAAGTTCCCGATCCCCTACGTCCTGACTAATTGCCATAATACACTTTGTGCAGTAGGCGGAACCATTAACGAAGATGACCACATGTTTGGCCTTTCCGCTGCAAAGAAATACGGCGGCATCTACGTTCCACCTCATATCGCAGTCATTCATCAGTACATGAGAGAAATGATGGCAGGCTGCGGAAAGATGATCTTAGGATCTGACAGCCATACCCGTTACGGCGCTTTAGGAACCATGGCAATCGGCGAAGGCGGCGGCGAACTGGTAAAACAGCTGCTTCGCGATACATATGATGTAGCTTATCCGGGAGTCATCGCAGTTTACTTAGACGGATGTCCAAAACCTGGTACCGGCCCACAGGATATTGCGCTGGCCATCATCCGTGCGGTATTTAAAAATGGATATGTAAAGAATAAAGTAATGGAATTTGTTGGACCTGGTGTTGCTTCTATGACTACCGATTACAGAAATGGCGTAGACGTAATGACTACAGAGACCACCTGCTTAACCTCCATCTGGAGAACGGATGAAGATACCAGAAATTACCTGGCAAAGCATCACAGAGAGGCAGATTACAAGAAACTGGATCCTGCAGATGTGGCTTACTACGATGGCTGTGTTTATGTAGACTTAAGTACCGTAAAGCCAATGATCGCCCTTCCCTTCCATCCAAGCAATGCATTTGAGATCGACGAATTAAAGGCAAATATGAAGGATATCCTTCATATGGTAGAAATGGATGCTGAAAAGGTATCCGGAGGAAAAGCGCATTTCACACTTCTTGATAAAGTAGTTGGAAATGACCTGATGGTACAGCAGGGAATTATCGCAGGCTGTGCAGGCGGAAACTATTCCAATGTGATCGAAGCAGCACATGCCCTTCGTGGAAAGAACTGTGGCTGTGATGAATTTTCACTGGCTGTTTATCCTTCTTCCCAGCCGGTATTCTCAGACCTGGTAAAGAAAGGCGCTATTTCAGACCTGATGGATGCAGGCGCTATCATCCGTACCGCTTTCTGCGGACCTTGCTTTGGCGCAGGCGATACACCTTGCAACAATGGTTTAAGTATCCGCCACACCACCAGAAACTTCCCGAACCGTGAAGGAAGCAAGCCAGGAAACGGACAGATGGCAGCGGTAGCACTGATGGATGCCCGTTCTATTGCAGCAACAGCAGCAAACGGAGGAAAACTTACCTCTGCATGGGAGTTAGACTGCTGGAATGATATTCCGGAATATGACTTTGATGATAAGTCTTACAAGAACCGTGTATATCAGGGCTTTGGTAAGGCAGAAGAGGAGAAATCCCTTGTATATGGTCCAAATATCAAAGACTGGCCGGAGATGAGCCCATTAACAGATAATATCCTCTTAAAGGTTTGCTCCAAGATCATGGACCCGGTAACAACTACCGATGAACTGATCCCATCTGGTGAAACTTCTTCCTATCGTTCCAATCCACTGGGACTGGCAGAGTTCACCTTATCCAGAAGAGATCCGGAGTATGTAGGACGGACCAAAGAAGTAGATAAATTAGAAAAAGCAAGAGTAGCTGAGGGCGAAGAAAAAGAACTGGCATTAGAACCAGATCTTGCAAATGTATTTGCAGCCATCAGGACTATTTCTGGAAATGAAAATGTTTCCGTAAAAGATACAGAAGTAGGAAGTATGGTATATGCAGTAAAGCCTGGTGACGGCTCTGCAAGAGAGCAGGCAGCCAGCTGCCAGAGAGTCATCGGCGGACTTGCAAATATCTGTAAGGAATATGCAACCAAGAGATACCGCTCCAATGTTATGAACTGGGGCATGCTGCCATTCCAGATGGAAGCAGATCCTGACTTTGAAGTAGGTGATTATATCTACGTTCCGGGAGTGAGAAAAGCGTTGGATGGGGATTTAAGTTCCATTAAGGCATATGTCCTTGGAAACGGAAAAGATGCAAAGGCAGAAATCAAAGAGTTAAATCTTTATATTGCAGATATGACACCGGAAGAAAGAGCCATTGTTAAGGCCGGATGCCTTATTAATTATAACCGGAACAGACATTGATCATACGCAAAAGCGACAGCAGTAGGAGAACATGCCGGGAGAGGAGAACAGGTTATGAAAGATAGTTATCTTGCACAGTTTTATGGAAAATCCCAGAATTATACGGATATTCCAAATAAATGGTATAAAGAATACAATGTAAAGAAAGGTCTTCGAAATGAAGACGGCACCGGTGTAAGAGTAGGACTTACCCGTGTGGCAGATGTTGTGGGCTATGACGAAACTCCAGAGGGAGGCATCCAGGCTATTCCAGGAAAGCTTTACTACAGAGGCTATGATGTAGAAGACCTGGTAAAAGGTAAAGGGGACAGTCATTTTGGTTATGAGGAAGTCTGCTTCCTTCTTCTCTTTGGATATCTGCCAAAGAAAGCGGAACTGGAGCATTTCCGAAATATCTTAACTGACTGCTATGAGATCCCGGATGAATTTGTGGAAATGAACCTGTTGCGTATGCCTGGCAGAAACCTGATGAACAAGCTTCAGGATGCAGTTCTTACTTTATACAATTACGATGATGACCCGGATAACACGGATGTATATGAAACCCTGGTAAAAGGTATTAACCTGATGGCAAAGCTTCCGTCGATCGCCTGCTATGCATATCAGAGCAAAGTTCATTATTACAACAGAGACAGCTTATTTATCCACTATGCAAACCCGAAATACTCCATTGCTGAAAACTTCTTAAGTTTATTGAGAAAAGACCAGAAGTTTTCTGATAAAGAGGCAAGACTGTTAGATACCATTCTCATGCTTCATGCAGATCACGGCGGTGGTAACAACTCCACATTTACCAATGTAGTGATCTCTTCTACAGGCACCGATATCTATTCCACTGTCTGCGGAAGTATTGGTTCCATGAAGGGACCGAGACACGGCGGTGCAAATATCAAGGTTGCGGAAATGATGGATGCGGTTCTGGAAGAAACCGGCGGATATACCGCAGATGATAAGAAGATCAAAACAGCCGTTAATAAGCTGATGGATGGTGAGTTATATGACCGTACCGGTCTTGTATATGGATTTGGCCATGCAGTTTATACCATTTCCGATCCTCGTGCAGAAATGTTAAGGGCACGCTGCTTGGAAGTAGCAAAGGAAAAGAAGATGATGACGGAATTTGATTTCCGTCAGAGGTTTGAACGTATTGCCTTAGAGACTATGAAAGAGCGCAAGGGAGTTGCACTTCCTACTAATGTAGATTATTACAGCGGTTTTGCTTATGAAATGTTAGGTATCCCGAGAGATCTTTACACACCATTATTTGTGTGCAGCCGTATGGTCGGCTGGGTTGCTCATAACATTGAAAATAAGCTTTATGATGGAAGGATCATGCGTCCTGCAACCAAGTATGTAGGTGATAATAAAGAATACACAGCAATGGAGGAGAGATAGAGATGGCAGACACAATTACAGTATTTAAAGGCGATGGAATCGGACCAGAGATCACAGACAGCGTTTTAAGAATTTTAGACGCTGCAGGAGCAGATTTAAACTACGAAGTATTTAACGTAGGCGCTGCAGAATATGAAGCACATGGCGAGCTGATCCCAAAAGAGGGCTATGCTTCTATGGAAAAGACCCACATTTTATTAAAGTCCCCTATTACAACTCCTTTAGGAAAGGGCTTCCGTTCTTTAAATGTTACTTTAAGAAAGAAATATGATCTTTACGCAAATATCCGTCCTGCAAAGACAAACTCTGCTGTAAAGACTGCATTTGAAAATGTAGATATCGTAATCTTCCGTGAAAATACAGAGGATCTGTATGCAGGTGTGGAAGAGATGATTGATAAGGATACGGTTCACTCCATTAAGATCATTACCAGAAGATGCTGTGAGCGTATCATCCGCGCTGCTTTCGACTATGCAGTAAGCCATAACCGTAAGAAAGTGACCTGCGTTCATAAGGCAAATATCATGAAAATGGCAGATGGAATGTTCCGCGATATCTTCTATGATATCAGCAAGGAATATCCGGATATTGAAGCAGATGATAAGATTGTAGACAATGTGGCTATGCAGCTGGTTATGCATCCGGAAAAATTTGATATTATCGTAACAGAAAACCTGTATGGTGATGTTTTATCTGATCTGGTCAGCGGCCTCATTGGAGGTCTGGGACTTCTTCCATCCAGCAACCTGGGTAAAGATTTCGCCATGTTCGAGGCAGTTCATGGCAGTGCCCCTGATATTGCAGGACAGGGAATTGCAAACCCAACTGCATTCTTATGGTCCGCATGTATGCTGTTAGAGCATATCGGAAAGAATGATGTTGCTGCCAAGATCCGCAAGGCAGTAGACCTGGTACTGGAGGACGGAAGTGTTCTTACACCAGATATCGGCGGAACTGCTACAACCATTGAATATGAGAAGGCAATTATTGCGCATCTGTAAAATTAATTATATGTATATTCCTGTCCCCCTGCGGCTGCAGGGGGATTTTTGCGTACTAGAAAAATCATGTAAAATCCCGGACGATCTTAATATATTCCTGAGCATGATAAGACAGATAGCTTCCTTTTCTGAAGGCTGCAACAAAATCAACAGTTGTATTTGGGGTGCCAACAGAAAAAAGCACAGGTTTTTTCTTAAAAGGAATATGTTTTAAATGGGTTTCTGTTACAAAACAGGCTCCATATCCCTGGGAGGCAAGTTCCGCAGCAGCAGGAATGTTACCGGTCTGAAGGCATATTTGAGGATGGATATGGCAGGATTTAAACAATTGATCCACCGTTTGACGGGTCCTTTGATCCGGTGGCTGCAGGATAAAAGGCTCATTTTCCAAAAGCTTCAGGTCAAGCCAGGGATATTTGCAGCCTTCTTTTTTTATACCTTTATTTTTTAAAGGGTGGTCATTGCCGAGTACAAGGACAACTTCTTCATGACTGATGATCTGATAATCAATATCAGGGTTTTTTACAGGCAGGTTAAAGAATGCAAGATCAGCATCCCCATTTAAAAGCATTCCCTCTAAAAGACTGGAATGTGCTTCTCTGATCTCCAGACGTACATGGGGATATAAACTTCGGAAAATAGGAAGTGTACAGGGAAGCATATAAGTTCCACGCATGGTTGGAAAAGCAATTTTTAAAAGACCGGCATTCTGCCGTATAATGTCTCCCATCTCCTGGTCTAATTCTTTTTTCAGGTTTAAAATTTCGGTGGCTTTCGCTACATAACGTTCCCCGGCATATGTTAAAACAAAGCGGTTTCCTAATTTTTTAAACAATTTCTGTCCCATTTCCCGCTCAAGATTTTGAAGGAATTTGGTGAGAGTCGGCTGTGTCACATAAAGCATATCGGCAGCTTTTGTAATATTCTGTGTTTTGGCAATCGCTATTACATAGGACAGGTCTTTAAAATCCATAGGGTACCAGTTCCTTTCTGGGATGTATTATTTTTCTGCTTTTTATCATATCAAAAACTATTGATAAAAGGAATAGTTTTAATGAAAATAATGAATTTCAATTCCTTGCCGTGATGTGGTATGCTGAAATCATCAAAAGGTACGGTACCAGAAATAGCAGTAAGGCCAGCTGTTTAATATTACTGGGTATAAGGAGCATTTTAATTATGCAGGGAAAAGATGATCATATTTTGAAACTTCCTGTAACGCTTATGAGAGGCGGAACAAGTAAAGGCGTATATCTTCTGGAAGAGGATCTTCCGGAAGATCATAATGAATGGGACAAAATATTACTGCGTTTAATGGGAAGTCCGGATCAGAAACAGATCGATGGTTTAGGTGGTTCCCAATCTGTTACAAGTAAAGTAGCAATCATAAAGAAGTCAGACCGGTCAGATGCAGATGTAGATTATACATTTGCCCAGGTGTCTGTGGACAAACCTGTAGTAAGCTACAAAGGAAACTGCGGAAATATTTCTTCAGGAGTAGGACCATTTGCTATTGAAAAAGGTCTGGTAAATGCAAAGGAAGGAATGACTACAGTCAGGATCTTTAATACAAATACGGATAAAGTCATTGCTGCTGATGTAAAGACAGAAGGGGGCAAGGTTGTATACCAGGGAGATTTTAAGATCGCAGGGGTACCGGTATCAGCTTCTCCTATAAAGTTAAAATTTATAGATCCGGCTGGAACCCTTAAAAAGGGACTTCTTCCAACGGGAAAAGCAGTAGATGTTTTAGAAATACCTGGAATGGGATCCATAGAAGTGTCCATCATTGACGCAGCTAATCCCCTTGTATTTGTAAAGGCAGAGGATCTGGGACTTAGCGGAAAGGAACTTCCTGAAGAAATAAATGCAGATGAGGAAAAGCTGGAACTTTTGGAAACAGTAAGAGGTCTTGCTGCTGTTAAGCTGGGACTGATCAGTGACTATAAGAAATCTGCATGGGAAACACCGGGAATCCCTAAAATGACTTTCGTAGCTGAGGCAGATGATTATATTACTTCTGATGGAAAAATGATAAAAAAGGAAGAAATCGATCTTCTTTCCCGCATGATGTCTATGCAGAAAGCCCATCCAAGTTATGCAATGACCGGTGCCATGTGTACAGCTGCAGCGGCAGTAGTGCCGGGAAGTATAGTGGAACAGGTTTTGAAAAAGGGTGCAGATACACAGTATCTGCGTATTGGTCATGCAGGCGGGACCCTTGAATGTGGCGTGGATTACAGAGAAGAAAGGGGCAAAACGTTAGTGATCGAAGACACATTTGGGTTCCGCACAGCAAATCTTTTACTGGATGGCGTGGCATTAGTTAGAATTTAACTAGCGAAAAGGATGTACCAGCTCCATCGTGCCGAACTGTCCGTCAAAGCCGGGATTCCAACGAACTTTTCCCTGACGCAGGCAGGTAATAGCATCTGCAATATTTTCAGATGAAACAGCCGTAATATCAGATGTTTCAGCTTCTCTTAATAAGAAAAATTCATTTCCAAGTTCGTTTAAAAGTGTTTCATAGATCCGGGTCACTTTTACGCTGGAAGGAGAGAAACCTTCTGCAGCAGCGATCAGTTCCGGCAACGGGGAAATGCTTTCAAAGGGGAGGTGTATGGCAGATGTTTGGTCGGATCCTTTGGAAACAGAAAAAGGAGTGTCTGTCAGCGGTTTTGCAGAGGCAGCCTGCGTATTGGAAAACAGGTCAGGTGCAGGCAGTGCCGCCAGATCCTGTACCCTGTGCAATACTCCGGTGGTAAGCTTTTTGCCACATACCGGGCAGATACCGTTTAATTTGACTGCTTCTTCCGGTGAAAGGCATACACCGCATTTCCTGTGGCCATCCATAAAATATTTTCCTTCCTGAGGGAAGAATTCCAGCGTGCCGGCAAGTCCTTTGCCGGTCTGGATAGCATTGTAAATATCTTTATAAGAAAGCCCGGTATTAAGCAAGGTAGCTTCCCGTCCAAGTTTTGAAGGAGAGTGGGCATCTGAGTTGGAGATCAGCTGATAGCGGCTTAAAGATGGCACGCTCCAGTTCATTGGCGGATCAGAGGAAAGACCGGTTTCTACAGCATGGATATGGGGTGTTAATTCCTCGAAACATTCTTCCATACTGTTAAAGCCGGAAAATGCCCCGAACACAGAGAAATGAGGGGTCCAGATATGAGCGGGAATGTACATGGCATCCGGGCATACAGAAAGGGTCATATCTAACAGGTCATGGCAGTCCAGTCCTAAAATAGGGCGTCCGTCAGAATGAATATTTCCAATTTTTTCCAGTTCTCCTGAAAGACGGTCTGCAGCCTCAAGTCCTGGAAGCAGAATCAGGCTGTGCACTTTCCGTGTACGGCCGTTTTTCTTATAAATGGTGCTGATCTCACCGCTGACCACAAAACGGGGATCAAAGGAACCGGAAGGAATCTCAGAAAGGCGCAATTCTGGTTTCAGCTTATAAAGCCCTGGCTCTGCCGGTTCTAATTTTTCTTTTAACTCCTGCCGCCACAAAGGATGGGTAAAATCCCCTGTTCCAAGGATATGGATGCCCTTTTTTCTGGCCCACAGATCCAGGTATTCCGGTGTGAGGAACTTGCTGGTAGCCATAGAGTAACGGGAATGTATGTGAAGATCTGCAATGTACATGATAAAAATCCTCCTGTTTTTCTTGTGAACCCATACATTATACCATTGCCTTTCAAGAGGGGATAGGTTAAAATAATTTTCGAAAGTATTATGATGGACCTTACGGGAGGATGAGAACATGACACTTTATAATAAAAAGGGAAAAGCAGCTGCCTATATTGAAAATGATGTGATCTGGACCTTTGATGGGAGAGCCATCGCCTATCTGTTCCAGGATGCAGTATACAATTTCCCGGGAAAGCAGTTAGGCTGGTTTGAAAAAGGCTGGCTTCGTGATATGGGCGGATATTGTGTTTTATTTACCCCTCAGGCATTTGCAGGACCTGCAAGACCATCCATGGAGACAACTCCTGCAAAGTATGCAAAAAAGGCCCTGCCATCTAAGGGTTCAAGGGAAATGAGAAAGGCAAAAATGGCTTACCAGGCTCATTGGAGCGAAAAAGAGGGTATTGACACTGATGTGTAAATATGCTAAATTATGGTTTAGTGCAAATGCAGTGATATGGAAGTAGTAAACACTTTTTAAGCCCCACAGAGAGCCGGGAAAAGATGAGAACCGGTGACTGGAAAGTGCCGAACTGATCCATGAGCAGCTTTTCAGAAAGAGATGAGATCATTACAGGATCTTCATTTTCAGTAAGAAAAGACGGAGGCCTTACCGTTATAAGAGGAATTGAGTGCATGCGACTTCGCATGAATCAGAGTGGTACCGCGTGGAAATGATATCTGCGTCTCTTGGAAACAGGAGACGCAGTTTTTTTATCTCATTACGTCACCCACGGCAATATTTACGGAGGAATGAATTATGGCATCACAGTATAATCACTCCGCCATTGAGAAAAAATGGCGTGAGAACTGGGAAAAGAACCCCATCAATGTAAATGATGGAAAGAAAGAGAAATATTACTGCCTGGATATGTTCCCATATCCATCAGGAAATGGTCTTCATGTAGGACATTGGAGAGGCTATGTTATCTCTGATGTATGGAGCAGATATCAGCTGTTAAAGGGCAAATATGTGATCCATCCTATGGGCTGGGACGCATTTGGTCTGCCTGCAGAAAACTACGCGATTAAGATGGGTGTACATCCTGCAAAATCTACAGCAGCTAACATTGCAAATATCAAACGTCAGATCAAGCAGATCGCTGCGATCTATGACTGGGATATGGAAGTAAATACCACAGATCCTGAATTCTACAAGTGGACCCAGTGGATCTTCGTTCAGATGTTCAAGAAGGGTCTTGCATACGAGAAGGAATTCCCAATCAACTGGTGCCCATCCTGTAAGACAGGTCTGGCTAACGAGGAAGTTGTAAATGGCTGCTGCGAGCGCTGCGGCACTCCTGTTACCAAGAAGAACCTGCGTCAGTGGATGTTAAAAATCACTGCCTATGCAGAAAGACTGTTAAATGACCTGGATAAGCTTGACTGGCCTGAAAAGGTTAAGAAGATGCAGACTGACTGGATCGGAAAATCTTATGGTGCAGAGGTTGAGTTCCCAATCGAAGGCAGAGATGAAAAAATCACTGTTTACACCACAAGACCTGATACCCTGTATGGTGCAACCTTCATGGTACTGGCTCCAGAGCACAAGCTGGCTAAGAGCCTTGCTACAGATGAGACCAGAGAAGAAGTTGAGAAGTACATCTTCGATTCTTCCATGCGTTCTAACGTAGACCGTATGCAGGCAAAGGAAAAGACCGGCGTATTTACCGGAAGCTATGCTATCAACCCATTAAATGGCGCAAAGACACCAATCTGGCTGTCTGACTATGTATTAGCTGATTACGGTACCGGCGCTATCATGTGCGTACCTGCTCATGATGACAGAGACTTTGAATTTGCTAAGAAATTTAATCTTCCGATCATCCAGGTTATTGCCAAGGATGGCAAGGAAATTGAAAATATGACCGAAGCTTATACAGAAGCAAGTGGAACCATGATCAACTCCGGCGACTGGAACGGCATGGAATCTTCTGTATTAAAGAAGGAAGCTCCACACATCATCGAGGAGAAGGGCTTCGGCCGCAAGACTGTAAACTACAAGCTGCGTGACTGGGTATTCTCCCGTCAGAGATACTGGGGAGAGCCTATCCCGATTGTGTATTGCGAGAAATGCGGCTATGTTCCTCTGCCGGAGAGCGAGCTGCCTCTGACCCTGCCGGAAGTAGATTCTTATGAGCCGACGGAAAATGGGGAATCTCCCTTAGCCAATATGACCGATTGGGTGAATACCACCTGTCCTCACTGCGGCGGCCCCGCCAAGCGGGAAACCGATACCATGCCTCAGTGGGCCGGCTCGTCCTGGTATTTTCTGCGGTATACCGATCCCCGCAACGATCAAGCCCTGGCGTCTCAACAGGCGCTGGAGTACTGGACGCCGGTGGACTGGTATAACGGCGGAATGGAGCATACCACACTGCACCTGCTTTACAGCCGCTTCTGGCATAAGTTCCTTTACGATATCAAGGTTGTTCCCACGCCGGAGCCCTATGCCAAGCGCACCAGCCATGGCATGATCCTGGGAGAAAACGGCGAGAAAATGAGCAAATCCAGAGGAAATGTGGTAAACCCGGATGACATCGTCAAGGAATACGGGGCCGATACCATGCGCTTGTTTGAAATGTTCATCGGCGACTTTGAGAAGGCCGCGCCCTGGAGCGCCGCTGGAATCCGCGGCTGCCGCCGCTTTGTGGAGCGCTATTGGAACTTGCAGGATATCCTGGTAAAGGATGGCGGAATCCGTGCCTCGCTGGAGACTCCTTTCCATAAAACCATCAAAAAGGTGGGAGAGGATATTGAAAACCTGAAGTTCAATACCGCGATCGCCGCCTTAATGTCTCTGATTAATGATATTTATGACAGCGGCTCTATCACGCCGGAGGAGCTTAAGGTGTTTACGATTCTGCTGAACCCATTTGCCCCTCATGTCACGGAAGAGGTGTGGAGCCTTAATAAGCTGGGAGAGGAAATGGTATGCCAGCAGCAGTGGCCGGCCTATGACGAGAATAAATGCAAGGATGAGACCATAGAAATTGTCGTTCAGGTAAACGGCAAGGTTCGCGGCAAGCTTTCCATGCCCGCCGATGTGGCCAAGGATGCGGCCGTTGCCGCGGCGAAGGCAGATGAGAAAATCTGCGCCGCAATCGGCGGAAAGACTATTCTCAAGGAGATTTACGTGCCTGGAAAGCTGGTCAACCTTGTGGTAAAATGAGCCGGTTCTGTGGGAATTAGAGAGGTTTTTCCAGGGCGTTATGTAACAAATAAAGATTGTAAATATTTACCAAATTAGGGTTTTATTTCCTAGAGAATAAAACAAATTTGTGAACTTTCACACATTGCCCTTGACACCTAAGATCCGCTACTGTATAATATTTTAGTATCGTGAGACACAAATACCCCTGTCGTTCGACGGAGGGGAGGGAAATAGATGGCTGAAATTAGAATTAAGGATAACGAGTCTTTGGACAGTGCTTTGAGAAGATTTAATTGAATTGAGACAAAAAAACGCATCGAATCGAAATAGGATGCGTTTTTATCATAT
>OGWR01000824.1_pt1 | contig 27025 bp, 21 predicted proteins | sample 1576061 | NCBI WGS metagenome assembly OGWR01 (sample SAMEA3541511, study PRJEB24748) | human gut metagenome | biome: human gut; feature: human-associated habitat; material: faeces | place: China | collected 2012 | reverse complement strand
GTTTTCTCTTTTTATAAGTAGCCTTTCCTTGCTACTTCAAAAAATTTCAAAAGTTACTTTTCCTTACTCTTTTGCCTGAGCATTTCTTCTATTTCGTCAACCTCGTCACAGCTTAACCAATACTCCATAGCAATTATTTTCAAATCTGCTACTGCCGTCTCCAGTACGTCTCGTTCCGTTAGCAATGCATCCATTATGATGTCACAAGTTCCTAATCTTCTCTTTCCGGCTCGACCATACAGTTTATCTCTCATGTTCTGCTCGATATATGACAGGTCTCCATCCGAAGATGTGATGAAATACAAAAATTCCTCGGCGGTTTGATTCTTCTCGCTAAACATATCTACAAAATATTTGATCGCACCCGTCATTAGAATTTGTGCCGCTACTACTCTTTGTCTTTCCTCGAAGCAATTTGCCGGAGGCACTATATCTTTTGAAAAGAACAATCTCTTCACAAGTTGGTAAAGTTCCTTTTCACTTGTTTCTTGGGTTATGTTGTATTCGAAGTTGTTTTTTCTTAATGTCAGCATAAGTTACTTTTCTCCCTCTCTTCTTTTTTACTCCGCACCAAACATCCACACGTTCATTACGGGTTCTACCTTATGCGGTATAATTTGTACTCGGTCTCCGCAGAGTTCCTTTAGTCCTCGCTCATACATCTCGAAGCAATGGATCGTATATTTATTTCGGTCATCCGTTATGGCAGAATGGTAGAAGTGATCCAGGCGTGTCATGTCTGGTACTAAGAAGTTTAAGTAATATTCTCTTACTTCATCTTTTCTCATTTCTACTCCATCACAATCTATCTCATTTGTGATTAGTGTATCTCCTAGATAATAGTTATCTACTATATCCTTATAGTTTCCTGTTGTTACCATTAACAGAATATTGCTTCCCTCATTACTACATGGAATTAAATACATCTCATCATATGTTCCATTTGTACTTAGTGGAATTTTCTTATATGCTTCTGATTGTTTTCTCATAAGTTCCTTTCTATAAAAGTAACTTTCCAAATTTAACAACCCTTCACTTACTATCACACATCTACTCTTTCCATTATTTTCTATTCCTAATTTTTCTTCTATCTGCATCACTCGATTTCGATACGCTTTCTCTCCCTCTACATAGGATGTCGCTGCTGAGTCTCCTATTGAATAAAATGTATATGTTTGCTCCGGTGTGAACAGGGTTCCCATTGCCCGACTACTTTGGGCGGCCATCTGTTTCTCCAATCCAAGACTTTCATCATTTTTTATCTGCTCTGCTACTACATACGAAAAGTTACTTTTATCTATTTCCTTTATATCTTTCGTGTGGAAGGTTCCCCCTATCTCCAATACCATCGCCATGACCTCTGATTGTTTCCCCTGGCGATATACATGTTTCTTTTTTCCCGATGGTCTCGTCGCGGTACGCTCCATCATCTTCTCTATACTTCCCTCATCTACATAATGACTCCACTTTTCGTACCGCTTATTCGGTATCTTGAGTTTTATCAACTCCGCATCTTTTGTGTTTATCCACCCTCTCTGTCTTAATTGCGTCAGCTTCTTTCTATGATAATTCGGCGATCCCTCAAACACGTCCAATCCTCGATAACTTAGCACCCCATTATGGCATAGCACCGTCAACATCTTCCCACTGACACTCTCCGTCGCTTCTGCATTCTCTTTTATCTCTTGGCTCGTCATTCTTTCTCCTTCTTCACATTGTTATATTTCACTTACTTTCCCTGCGGTACTTATAAGAAATACGAACACTTATGCCCTACTTACTTTCGTAAATATAATTTTTTCGAACACTTATGAATTGTTGAAAATATCGCAAAATTTGTGAAATTTTGTGAGGTTATAATTTCCACCCCTACAAAGTGCTGTTATTTTTACCACCTACCTGCATGAAAATCATCCGGAGGTATCAGAATTATTCTTGTAAAATCTCTGGTATCTTTTTTGCATGTCTGATAGATATTCATAAGTTCCGCATTATCGTCTGTAAGGTGTGAGGATGTAATAAGGTTGATTATTGTTCCTATATAGTAATTTGAGGTATCTCTGTGATTTTGTGTTAAAGTGCTATTATCATAATGGTGTTCCAATACGACTGTGACATTATTCATTCTCTCGTCTATGGGCTTTTCTTTAATCTGCCGACGATAGCATTCTTTCATCATACGGTTTTCTTCGCTGTACTCTTTCGTTCTTGAGTTGATATGATTAAGAGGCCGTGCGTATTCAATCATGGTATAGCCCTGTTCTGTCTTGCTTTCTGTAAATCGGTATTCTTCCAAAAGTAACTTTTCTATTTCTGTGTTTTCTACAAGTTTCTTTCTTGACAGTTCTGCACATACATCATGTCCTTTTCTATACGTTACAGATAATTCTCGAAGAAATGATTTTACTTCTTTCCCAAAAGTAACTTTTTCTCCATATTCATATCCATCATCAAACGCATACCATATATCACTGAAACACTTCGCTAATCTGGAAATATGTCTTGCCATTTCAAAAGTTACTTTATAAAGTTCCTTGTCCTCTGGCAGCATCTTCTTGCATTCATCCATATCCTCTTTTATATACGTTACCTGCAAGGATGCTCTTTTCTTTGGACTCTTTTCCAAAAGTAACTTTTTATCTCTTTGTTTAATGGCAAGTTCCCTTTTCTCCTGTGGTTTCATAGGTTAATTACCTTTCCAATAATCCTCACTCATCATTTCTTCTTCAACTTCTTCCTCTTCGTTCTGTGGTTTCATATCATTTACTTCCATTGCAATTTCATCGTTTGGAATTATGAACTCAACATATGGTGACATTCCCTCTCCTGTTTTATCTAATACTGCAAAAGCAAATGAATAAGATACATCTTCCGGCATATAGTCAATAGTTGTTTCTGTCTGCAAAACGAATATGTATCGTAAGTTACTTTTGTTAAGACCATCTTCACTAGCAAAGTTTTCATATTCTTTTTCTATTGCCGTTGCCCTTTCCTTTATCTCTGCTTTGTCCTTTGCATAGACGATCTCGTACATTTTCTGATTTCTCATAAAGCCAAGTTCCGCTACTCCCACAGGCAGATAGATTGTGTCAATGTTTATTGACTGAATGAATTGAAGCAATACATCCACTGCATCTGTCATTCTTTTTCTGGGTGTATAAAGTGGCATAGCACATATGAAGTTGTCATCTTTTTTACATCGAAATGCTATTCTATCCTTTAGCGACTCCCTTATTGCTGCCTGCGATAACGGATTATTATTATTTATTGCTGCTGCTTGATCCTTCCGCAAGGTTCCAGTTAATTGCAATATCTTACGGATTCTATATTTGTTTTCTACCATGCTTACTGCTTTTCCCATGTTCTCTCTCCTTTAAAAGTTACTTTTCGATACGTTATGGCATATTCTGAGTAAAAAGTTACTTTTCATTGTCATAAGTTACTTTTTACTATCCAAAAGTTACTTTTTGTTACCATAAGTTACTTTTCATTAGTAAAAGTTACTTTTCGTTCTAAAAGTTACTTTTACATATGCCTTTTCGCTAATTGTTGTTTTACTCTTGCATCTGTCGTAAATATTGCTGTTTCTTCTTCTGTTCCTGCAATATAAATAGGTGTTTTATCTCCATTGGCCATCATAAGTGCCTGTCCTCTTTCATACTTAGAAAGCATCTTCAATTCTTCCTCAGAAATATCTACCGTATCAGAAATTGCTTCCAACTCTGCCTTTTCAGCACCTAGCAAAAATTTAATACGTGAGTTTGACAATATCTTTCGACCATATCGACCATACACGCCACCGTCATATGACAAGAAATCGGATATATCCTGTGTTGCTGCAACAGCTATGCCACCATAACCACGAATGACCTTGAATATATCTCTTACGGTTCCGGCACAGTAATCGTTAATCATCATCTGCCATACCTCATCCATTATCATTGCACCGTTTTCTGTCAGATCTCTTTTTATCCTATCGAAAGAGCAGTCGGTTGCTATGAATGAAAATGCCGGACGAAGTTTGTCTCCGGTATTTGATACATCAAACACCGTGAATTTATTCTCAAGATTAACATTGGTCTGTCCGTTCATATTCTTACATGGACCATCAATAAAGATACGTAGTGCTACTGCTACTCTCTTTCTTAAAACGGCATCTGCTACACATCGCTCGTACAAGTCACCAATAATAGGCATTTCCTTGAGCAGTCGTTTTTCTTTATCAATCCAAATAGACTCATTATCATCTGTGATACCGAAGTCGCTATACAACTGTGTGAGAGTTACCGATAACAATGTTTCTTCTGCATCCGTCATCAATTCCTTTGTTTTCAATAACTGAATAAAAGTTATAATCTGACGTATCTTCTTTGAAAGGAATGGTTCGTCTTCATAATCTTCATCCACCATAGAAGCATCAGCTTCTGCCTGTGGTCTAATCTCCATAATATTGATACATGAAGATGATCCAGGTGCTAATGTTATATATTCTCCGTTTATTGCCTTACATGCTTTGAAATACTCATAACCCTTATACGGAAGTATATAAAACACAGGTATGCCACATGCTCTAAAGGCATATCCTAATTGTTGCAATAAATACGTCTTACCCGATCCGGCTGTTCCTACAACTGTTATATTTCCGTTTTTATATACTTTATGATTAAATGGATCAACGACTGCCAACGAACTGTTTGCAGCATTTATTCCTAACAGAAAACCATTTGCATCATATGTTTCAAAAGCGGTAAAGAAATATGTAGAAGCCAAAGAAGATGTCAAAAAGTTTCTCCGGCCCTTCTTAAATAACTTCTGATTTATAATAAGAAGTGGGGCACTCATAATCGTTGCCTCTTCATTATGAAAAACGGTATCTTCCACGATAATATCTTTTGACTGTAAAACCTTTTTTATATGACTCGTCATCTTTGCCAAATCTCTCTCAGATTCGGCTCGTACTGTAAGCATTGTGAAAACGTCGTACAAATCTTCGTTGTTTTCTGCTAATGCACTTTGTACAAAATCTGCATTTGCTGCGGCGGATAAAAGTGTTTCGGAGGTTTCTTCTGACCTAAAACTATCTTTTGCTTCTGCATTTTTCCATAATTTAATACGCCTTGTATTTTTTATGGTCCTGTACCTATCTCTTTTTTTTGCATATAGGTTGACATCTACGCCCTCGCCAAAATTCGTAAAGACTTCCATCCACCCAGAAGTAACATTGTGCCGGTAGCCGTCTCCCTTGACATATAAATAGGTAATATATGTGCCATCCATAATGACATAATCTCTATACTGTCTGTCTAAGCCCTTTGGTGCAAAATAATTGTCTTCTGTGATTGTTTTATCCTCATAGGTTTCATCCTTAGAAAGATAGTAAATCATGTTATCTTCATTGATACGTGTAAAGCGATTGTCAAAAGGCTCTGTCATATAGCTTCGTGGATTGAAGGACCGATATACAAGGCTTGCTAAAAAGATCGTCTCATTCTCATGCTCTACGATAGCGTTCCCAACTTTGTTAAAGTAACTTTTGATAAGGTTTGCAGTCGTCCACATGGTCTCTGCAATTTCCTCTATTTTGTCTGATATACTTCCATCAATGTCAGAACCCTCGTATTTATATATGAGATAGAACTTTTTTGACAAGGCATCACTTGTAGCAAGATTTCTAATTTTTTCAATATACAGATCTCTACGTTTTAATACCACCGGATCTGTTTCATCTTTGGTACGTTTTTTGATAGACCGAATCAAATCAGAAACATCTGCCTTTGATGAAGTCATTTGAAACTGCAAGGAAGACGGAGCAATTTTTAACCATGAGTACATGCCACTAATAATGTCTGCTCTCTCTTGCACACTACGTAGCATAAAGTTAATAGGTTCTATCTCCAGTATCTTCACATACGAACCACCATATTCCGGTTTGAGTTTTATCATCCCATAAGCAACACTCTCAACTGGAATCCAGTCCTGCGTAAAAAGAACCGTTTCCTCGTTACTGTTCTTCTGCTTTATTTTGCTCATAACGTTTTTTCGCTCTCTTTTCGTCTTCTTCTCTGAGTTTGTCTGTGATTTTACTTGCTGCTTTTTCGAAAATGTCTTCTTTGGCAAATTCGAGCATTGCTTGTTTCTTGTCTCCTTCATCTTGCCCTACCTTTCTTAGATGTAGTTTTGCTTTTCTTTTTTTGAACCTTACAATTGATGCAATAAATTCTGTGATACTCTCTGAACGAATACCAACAATGCTGAATATGCTTACAATCACCACGAGAAAAATACCGACACAAAGTTTTATTGCCAGTATAAAAGGCGTTGCTCTTATTCCTTCAATAATGATGAAATCAAACACCGCTGTTTCAATAAAATTTCTATTTTTTATATTGAAGAAATGTGCCCCATCATTTACATTGTCTGGAATGTAATATTGGTCTGGTCTATCTTCGTTACTCATAAATCTATCACCGTCCTTTTCAATTTTTTGTATTATATACCCTAAAATGCTCATTCCTTAGGTTTTTGCGAACCCTTGTAACAAAAAAAATCGCCCGGCTTTTTAGCCGGACGATAATATCACTTTTTTACAGCAATCTTTTTGCTTTTCTTATGATGAGAACGACGAAGATTATGTCTGCGATTAGTATTTGCACAACATTATTTGAAGAAATCTTGGAGGCTAACTCCCCTAACAAGACAAACAAAATAAATGTTACTAACACGCATCCGCCACCTGTGAAATGCCGTATAGAGTCTGCAATCTCTAAAAACCCATAGGAAAATATAAACATCAGTATTCCAACAAGAAACCCTTCTTCTTTTCCCATTCCTATACTTATCCATGCGGACAAAATTAACCTAATGATTATCATTATTCCCATTTCTTCTTTCTCCTCTAGTTTGCATAATAGAAATTATTTGCATACGTTCCTACGTATGTATATTTAGGATTGTTTCTTATGTTATCTCCTTTCGGGCTTCTCCAATATTGTACTGTATTCGGATATTTACCTTCTGGGAATATGATACGAACTCCACTAACCGCTTCTTGACATATACTTATTTGCCTTGCTGTTGGTGCTTCACGATGGTATTTTCCAGTAACATAAAGTCCTTTGTAACTATCCAAGTAATAGGAACCGTTCTTTGAATATGATGTTTGAGCATACATTGACAAGTTTTGTGCGATGGCATGATTAGCCACGGCTTCTGCGCAGGCTCTTAGATTATCGTCTGCTCCACCCGACTCATGACAAAGTGTTCTTGTAATAATAAACATTTCATCTTCGTTTGCATTTAGTGATGTTGCTCCCGATGTTAATTCATCATACAAACTATCACTCCAATAAGAATTTCCTTCCATTATTGAAACATTATTTATTCGCTTATACTTTTTGAACCCTGTATATCCATGCGATACAGAAACAGTGTTGTCAGTTCCATTACAATGTATCCACACCTCTTGTCCGGATGCATCCATGCCTGCATAAATACCGGTATGATTATAACTCGTTCCGGAAGATGCTCCCAAGAATGCTAGTCCTATATCTCCTGGTTTCAAATCTGAATGTTCTATATCTATACAATTATTCGAGATTTCACCTGTTGAACCAATAGTAACATAATCGTTCGTATCTTGAAATGCGTTTCTATATACCCATTGCACAAACCCACTACAATCTAGTCCAATATATCCAGATGCATCCCCCGAAGGTTTCCACCAATTTGGATTCCATCCGACTTGAGGATATTTACCACCCCATTGATAATTAACTGCTCCTGTTAGTGACAATGCTCTTAGTATGATTACCTTTCTGTTTCCAGAGGTATCACTAGGCAATGCATCAATAAATGCTTTGATCTGGTCTGCTGACATCGTTCCTAATCTCATCCCGGCAGAAAACGGCTGCAAGTCAAAATCCTTTTTCATTTCTTCCATATGATACATCCACGCATCGTAAACAGTAATCTCGTTTTCATATCCTTCACTGAGAAGATATGCTTGCTTTGGATCAATGCCAAAGGTTTCAAGTGTCTTAGACGAATCAAAAGGAATTAACGTTGGGGAACCATATTTGATGTACTCTACAGTCGGTTTTACATGTTCTTTTCCTTTATACACGTACATGTTTCCATTGAATGCTGACGAATATTGTTCGGATGCTTCATATATATCTACAACTTTTCCTGCCTTATCCGTTATTTCTTCTGCTACCATATCTGTGCCATCTGCATTTTTCTTTCTTGTATATAATTCTATTGTAACTTTAGAATTTAGTTTTTTGGATGGATATTTTATATCACTATATTTTGCATCTATCTCTTTTCTCTCAATCTTCTTATATTTCTTTCGTAAATTTCTGTTCTTATCCTCCAATTCTTTTATCTCTTTCCTATGTAAGAACTGCCAGAATGATGATTTACTATATTTCTCTATTTTATCTTGGTTCTTATTGATTTCATAGTTTATAGAATATAACACTTCTGCTCTTACTTCATCACTATTATCCTTGCATATATTTTTTAGATAATCTCCATATTTTATCGTTTGATTACATGATTCATAAGCATATACTTCATACGGAATGATATTTTCTTTATATTCATCTGAATAATAAACGCCAAGATAACTTCCTTCTCCATTCTTTAGAAATTGCTTAAACCTTTGGATAGAAGGTGTTTCCCAATCATCTACCATACAAAAAGCGGACAATATTGCCGAATAGTCCACGGTTGTTAGAGGATTCGGTTGCGCAGCAAAAGCGGCTTGCGTAAGTTCAAGATCATATCCATTGGCAGTGGCAACATTCGGTACGTTGTTTTTTGCGTTTTCATATTCCTCTGCCATATAGGAATCTATTACTCTACAAAAGAAATTTAACATTCCCTCATAATCATTGGCTTTCACTATGGCATCTAGGTCTTCCTGGGTAAGTTCTTCATAGGAACCATCACTATTCGTTTTTAACTTTACTTTATCGCCTCCTGTTATTTTTACATACAAATAATATACGTTTGAAGGATATAATTTTGTAATTCTGCATTCATTGATAGGACTGTTGTAGTTGTTTGCTCTCCTCTGGAGTTAAGCACAGGAACGGCTGTCAATGACATAAGTGCCGTTGGTAACAACGTGGCCGCTATAATTGCAACATACAAAAACAAAAAAACTATTATACCGATAACTACCCTCTTAATTTTTGTAGTCATACCAAATGCTACATTCTTCGCTGCATTAGTGACAACTTTTCCCGCCGTCTTTGCCCCTAATTTTGCACCATTTTTTGCGTACTGCCCTGCTTGCTTTGCTCCATTCTTTGCCTTTTGTTTAATTGCCTGCTTTTGCAAATCACGCATCTTAGCTTTTTGGCTATTACTTGCGTTTTTATAATTATTTACAGCCTTCTTCGCATTGTTTACTTTATCTTTTGTGTTATTAACACCGCTTTTTACGTTATCCGCAACATTTGTTGCCGCATCTTTTACTGCACCTGCTAAATCTTTTGCATCATCTATTGCATCTGCAATACCATTTTTTATATTTTCCGGGGCATGTTTTACCGCATCTGCTACATTATGTGCTGTATCTTTAATCTCCTGCGGAGCATTTTTCATTGTCTCCGCAGCCTTCTTTATATTATCCGGTGTATTTCTTATATCGTTAGCCAGATTTTGTGCAGACGAACCCATACTTTCAAGATTTTTTTCAGCATCGGAGACTCTATCAGCCACGCCACCTTCTTCTATGTCATCTGCTAGTTGGTCCTTATCATTTACATCTCTATCGCTCAAAAAGTCTCACCACCTCTCTAATACAATCTTGTCAAATCAGAAGAACGACTTAATACCATATCTCCATATTTCTTCGTATGGAACATTCCGTATTCTTCGTCTCCGGCATAACAAGAACTGTCTCCAAAGTAGATAACGGAGTTTGTTTCATTTCTTATACCGAAAACATCATTGCTGCCTTCAACTGGGAAAATATCAATGGCTGTTTCACCAGTGACTTTTGTGTATTCCTTCGGATCAAAAATATCCGTAATGTTATCAAACGTATTTACATCTTCTGATACATCGGATTTACCATATATGTAGCTATCGTTTTCATCCACTGGCATACTAATTGTTCTTCCACCAGAATATGTTGCCGTTGCCACCATGTTTCCATCAGCGTTATTGAAGTCAACACCAATGATTTCATCCGTACTACCAACTCTGATATTATGATCGTCTGCATATTCTCGGAAACTCTTATCCATTTCATCAACATCAAAGTAGTTTTCGCCATACTTCGCATATGCATTTTTATTATCTGTAAGCCCTGCTATTTCTTCCCCATGCTCTGCCGCAAGTGAAGGTTTGTAGTCTAATACATCTCCTACCTCATTTGTAACACCATTCATACCACCATTAGCACCACTCATTGTAAGATGTCCTGTGATAGCTTTTGGATTTTCAATCATTCCATTATCATCCATTCGCAACTGTTCATTACCTACAAGATATGAACCGTCATTCAACTGCTGTACATATGCGTTATCGAAATCAGAAATCCCTAATTTCTGTGCTGTTTCCTTACTTACAATTTCAGACATTGCTCCACTTGTTGCTATACCACCTGTTACTGTACTTCCCATTGCCGACAATGGCATCGCTCCAGAATTAACAAGGAAGTTATCTCCTACGGCAGTACCAACGACTTGTCCTCTGCTATTAACAAGTTGTCCTTTCTGATTAAGGGAGCATCCCACCGGCATACCATGTGACAAATCTGCTCTTGCACCATTTTGCATTGTGACCGCATACTTTCCTTTAGCGGCATCCCATGCCACGTTTTGTACAGCACCGCCTATGCCTGCATTTCTAAGAACTTGAGATGCAACTACATTTGCTAATTCTCCAGATGCACCATTTTTCATAAAGTGCTGCAGTGCATCAGGAGATAATGCAGTTCCACCTTTGGCAGCTCGTTTACCCATGGAGTTATAGGTCATACCATTTAATTTATCTGTCATTCCGGAAATCTTATTGGCAAGACCACTTCTTCCATTTGCAGTCGGGGCAGTCGTTCCTGCTCCTCCTCCAGATCTACCTCCACCAAAGAGTCCTCCATGATGCCCTCTTCCAATAGAAGCTGCTGCCATTCTGGCACTCATAAGTCCTCCTCTTGCTGTCATAGAGATTTCATCCATCATTCTTCCACCGGTTTGTGCTATATCCATTCCAAGTGATCGCATATAAGCATCCATTTTTTGTCCTACAGTAAGAAATGCATTTAATAGGAAAAAGAAAGTACATACATTTCCTACGGTATCTCCTTTTGCATTTAACACCTGGCCGCCACTACCGTCGATAAATGAATTTATGGCGTATATAGAACTTCGTATAAAAATAACGTTAAAAATCATTAACAAAAGTTCGTTGAAAATCAGTCTTATATATGACAGAAAAATTCTTGATGTTCCTTTGGATGCTAGTGACGAAAATGCAAGTGGAGAACAAAAAACACCTGTACTTATTACAACATAACGTTCTGCTGCTTCAAGCAATGTGCGGAAAAAGTTTTTGAATGTGATAAAAATAAAAACAATACACACCACATTTATTACAATTTTATCTGCTGTTTCTGTTGAAACCACAGCGTCCGCAAACTTCTTCCAATCCAATGAACCCATATTTGTTACTGATTTGTATGTAGCATTATTAAAAATCTTGGTAACTGATTTATAAATCGTTTTCACCAGACTAAATTCCAAATTCATAACGAAATAGGTGTTAGCAATAGCAATATACGAAAATAACGCTCGTCCTATCAATTTGACAGGATCCTCATAGTCATCTGATATAGGTGCCGCGAAGTTACGGAACAATCGCAGAACAATAATTATTGATACCAACGATATACCAGCAACTTTAAATGCACTGGTTACATCCCTTAGTGGTGCAAATATATTAAAGAATTGCGTCGTGTCTAAATTAAAAAAAGCGAAAAATCCCTTTGTAAAGAAATTTAATACCGGTCCTAATATTCCGAATATAAAATCTATTAATGCCTCAAATGCAAAATCCATATATTCTTCCTTCCTTAAACAAAAAAAGACGGCATCTTATATTCCTAATAAGATACCGTCTTTTTTCTTTTACTTTCTCTTATGCTGTTGGTATAAGCGTTCCAATCCATGCCATAATTTTTGGCAATAGCATAAGTACAATCCATGAACCCGCAACGCCAATTGCAGCTCCTCTCCATATATCTACGGATTTTTGTTTACTAAATATCATTGCAAAAACCAAGCAAACCGCTTCTGCGGCGATTGCAATCTTTGTTCCGACACTGCGGATCTGATTATAGATAGTATCAGAGGCATTTCCTATAGTAGTAAACAAGTCTCCGTCTACCGTATTTGATGCAAATGCAAATCCGGTACATGCTACAAACAGCATTCCTACAATGGTAATTGCCATAAGTACGGTAAACACCTTCTCCTTTGTCATGTTCTGTGCTACGTTATTCATTTCATTATCTCCTTTCACAATTTGTTTTAGAACAGAAAAAAGGCACAGTGCAAATTCGCACTATGCCTTAAAACTCTGTTTTTTATACTGTATATATGTTAGCATAGTATTTGAATTTTGTCACTTGTTTTCGTAAAAATCGGTATCTTATTTTTACGTGTTTTTTCTTATACAGATAATAACATCCATATATCCCATTCCTTAGGTTTTTGGTTGTAAAATGAAGAAGTTTTTTGTTTCAGAATATACGACAAAGTGTCAAGTTAATTAGGGGGAGGGTTTTCTCACGACTGACCTACAATATCCATTTGCTCGAACATTAAGTTTTGTAATATACGATATTATACGATATACCATAAAATCTCTGGCATTTTGACCCAACGGATGAGAATTACCCTGCCTTAGCTGTAGGTAGTGTCAATCTATTTTGTTCGGGTGCATATACTTTTTTATACGGTTTTGTTCGATTGAGCATATACTTTTTTATACTATTTTGTTCGATTGGATATACTGTTATATACGGTTTTATGAAAAATATTTTTGAAACATTTAAAAGCCTGCAAACCCTTGGTACTACTGCGATTGACTTGTGTTATGTAGTAGTGTATATACTATATGTAGTATTTTATTGTTGACAAGCACGAACAGATGTTCTATACTATATTTACAACGAAAGAGAACCACAATATCTTGTATATTACTTGCGTAAAGGCACAAGAATACAACTTCTACTGATTGGTTTTCATATAAATATCAAAAAATTCACATATGAAAGAGAGGAATTTGAATTATGAAGAATAAGTTATTAGAGTTTTGGGATGCATATTGGGAAAGAAGAAAAATCACACTTCCAGTGACTATCGTTGTTGCAGGACTTGTGATCGGCGGTATCGGTTACGGTATCTCCGCTTCCGGCAAAAAAGCAACTGCACCAAAGGAAGCAAAAGAAAAAACAGAAAAGGTCGTTACCCCAGAGTACATCTGCTACGACAAGGCGGGTACTTACTCAGATAAGGCAACTTATGACGCAGGAGAAATCACAGCAAGTGATGTTACCGTAGAAAACGCTACCTTTAACACTCTTACGATTACCGAGGGCGTTGGTGAAGGTTCTGTTACCTTAAATAATGACAACGTGAAGAAAATTCTTGTTGTTAATGGTGGTGGCACGAACTCCTTACACATCAACGGTGGCGAGTACGACGAAATCGTTTCTAACAAGTACAACTGCCATATCGTAATTGATGAAAACTGTTCTGTTGATAAACTTACCGTGCCATCTACTGCGTTAGTTGAGGTAAACGGTACGGTTAAAACTGCAAACGTCGTTCCATCTACCTACGATGGCGAAGTTACCTGGGAGACCGGCTTTAAGGCAGGCGAAAAAGCTACTATCACTGCTCTTAACATTTCTGAGGAAGTAAAGGATGCTGTTTCTGTTGAAGATGCATCTGGTAATGCTGTTAAAGAAGAAAAAACTCTTACCAAAGAGCAAACCGCTAACGTGCAGGCAAACGTACAAAAGGTTACTTCTACTGCACAGAGCAATTCTTCCGCAGCTAAGAGTGAAGCTACGAGTGGTGGATCAAATACTTCTGCTAGTGCAAACACTTCTACCCCATCAAACAACGGTAGTGTAAATGCTCCTAGCAACAACACTACTCCATCAACCAACAATAACGTAGCACCTACACCATCAACGCCATCTACACCTAGCAACAATAAGCCATCTACTCCAACGACCACTTATGTTGATTGCCCGACCTGTGGTGCAACCTATGATAAGAGCGCCGGTCACCCTACCGGTACATGCGGTCTCTGTGGTGCAACTGTCTTGCAGTACCATTACCATGACTGTCCTTGTACCTGGGATGCCTATGGTAATGTGGTTCGCAAGGACTCCAGATATGTTGTGGCTGTAGGGAATTATGATGTTAAGAAAATGTCTGATGGTTCTTACGATATTCCTCAATCTGCAAGAGATACATTGGCACATGATTATGAGGAAGAAAAAATGCTGCAAGGTGAGTCTATACCATGGAAAACACTTGACAGTTATATTGCAGCACATTCTGGCGTATAAGAGATTTATAAGATCTTGCAAATTCAACTATAATGAGCTACTTTTAAATAAGTAGTCAATTTTTTAGGATTTCAAGCGGGAATCCTCGGCGATTCAATTACCGAGTAGTTCACGAATTGGCAAAATAAACATCCAGATGAATACTACACAGAAGTATCACGAATGTTATAATAGCGAATTTTTAACTGGAGGTATAGCAATGAATAAAAGACAAGCGAAAAAGAGATTAAAAAAAGCTATTGAAGTGATGAAAACATCATGTAAATCTGGTTATGGAATCTATATCAAGAACCAGGCATATGTTGACAAATATGGCAGGGAATGCGATCCAATGAATTGTCACGGACGACTTATCATTCTCAAGCGACCTAAAATCCAAATTATAAAGAACTGATTACGATATCACCAAAGGAGAAAGAAAATATAAAGGATCTACTTGAACAATATGGCGTTGTGATGCTTCTGACTGTAATTATTATTATTGCTCTTTGCTTACTTGGCAAGTATGTGGCATGATTAATCATTGCACTATCGCTTACAATTCAGAAAAAGCCTCGGCACATACCGGGGCTTTTTGCATATATTTCCATCAAATCTAACAAGTGATCCTTGCCAATCTTCTGCAGATCCTTTTTCATCTAATGGGTACTCGATCCTTAGTACGATCTCAATATCGTTGTTTACCTTTGAAAAATTATATTCCGAGTTATCCTCGCCCTAAAATTTTCCTACTGGATCATTTTTCATAATGATTTTTGCAAGAGTAGATTATCAAATTATGGTTTTCGTCCATGTTATAAACAAGTCTATGTTCATCATTGATACGTCTGCTACATGCTTTTCTCTGTTTTAAGGGTTCTGGTTTACCGATCCCCTGTAATAAACCATTTCTTTCAATGTCCTTTATGAGATCATTAATTCTCTTTACAATCTTCTTATCTTTTTTCTGCCACTCGGTATATTGTTCCCATGCGGTAGAGGTAAATACTACGTTCATCTTATTCGTATCTCTCCAACTCTTCTATAGTTGTTGTAATAAAGCCACCTTTTTCTGCTTCTGCCATCGACTTATCAAGCATTGCAAGATATTCTGCATTCTTCTTAGCTTTTATAATCTCATTGTATTCATTCTCTGACATCATAACCACATTTTCATTCTTTGGTCTTGATATAATGAGTGTTTCGCCTTGGAACACCTTATCACATAAACTTTTGAAATTATCTCTTACATCCATGCTCTTTACTGCTAACATGATACACTCTCCTTTCAGTACTTAAAAACGTATGGTTTTTCGTGCTTTTATTATATTCTCTTATTATTTTTCTGTCAACGTTAGTGAATTATACGATTTATCATTTCCAAAAAAGAAAAAAGCAACCGTTTCCTTGGGTAAGTTCGATTGCTAATTAATTATTATTGACTTCTCATTGTTTTGTATATCATATTTTTTCTGATTTGTATTTTGCATCCCATCCTTTTTCTTATTTTTTAACTTATTCTACGAAAACAGTTTGTGATACGATTGTTTCACATTGTTCTGATTTACCATAGCATACGTCATTGTGGTGTTAATCTCTGAATGTCCTAATATTCTTTGCACCTGTTCTATTGGCATACCTTTATCAATCGCCTTGGTTGCCATAGATCTTCGGAATTTATGAGGATGCACTTTGTTTATCCCTAATTCTTTCCCCATTTCTCGCAAGATAGTCTCATAAGTATTTCGTTCCAGTCGTTGATGTGGCTTTTTTACTGATACGAATAATGCCTCATTCGTATCAGTGCGACTTTCCAAATACTTCTTTAAATGTATTTTTGTCCTAGCATCAAAATATGCCGTTCTCTCTTTACTGCCTTTTCCAAATATTACACATTCTTTTTTCTCAAAGTCTATATCATCAATATTTAATAGCCTTATTTCTCCTACTCTCATACCGCTAGAATATAGCAAATCAACGATTGCATGGTTTCTCAAGTTCTTACAGCTATCTCTTAATACTTCTACATCTTCATCAGATAATACTGTCTTTAACTTTTGCTCCGACTTTATCTTATGAACTCGTTTGATAGGATTTCTTATTATGTAATCTTCTTCATATAGCCACGAAAAAAATGTAGACAAGTATCTTCTATGCAGGTCAAGTGTTGCACGACTGCACTGATGCCTATGGGGATATTGTGCCAAATAATCTCTAATATGCTCCGTAGTTACCTGTGCTAAAGGTACATTTATGTAACGTAAAAATTCCTCTATACCTTTTTCATAATAATGCAGGGTTTCTTTGGAAAGTCCTTCGACACTCTTTGACTCAACAAAAAGACGTAAATAATCCTTATTTGATGTTGTGTTCTTCTTTATGTGTTCCTCATCAACAAGATACTTTATCAATACACGCTGCAATTCCTTTAAATCACTCATTGATAGGCATTGTGACATATCATGTATGATATTGTATATAGCATTTTGCATTATATTTTCCTCCATCTATGGATGGGATGCAAAAAACATTATATTTGATAATTATTGGTAATTATGCTTCCAATTTCTTCCAACATATTTTGGTAATGGATTCTTAGCAAAGGAAAATCTGGTATTTTTGAATAGTGACGTAGAAGATCAGGATAAAGAGACGGATGCGGATGAAACCGAAGATGATAGGAACCAGAAAATAGAAGTGGCAACAAAAAAGACAATTTTCATCGACCAAAACCATTGGTGGGGATTTAATGATGATAATAATTGGAGTGCAGGTGGCTTTGATAATGCACATCCGAACGGATCACCGGCTCAAGGACTTAATGTTGCTCTAGCATGGTTTCGTGGAGCAGGATGCGATGAACTAGAAGTTTGTATGATGGGAAATGTTCAGACATACGATAGTGTCTTTGTCCCAATAAATATGAAACTAACGATATATGGGGAAAGTATATTATCTGCCGGACAAAAAACATGGCAACGTATCGGAAGTGGAGGCGATAGCCCTGTTATTGGTGGTGCAACGAGTGATAATGGTAAAACGTTCGGATTAGCATATAACGAACATACAAAAATTGAATTGCACACTGTAAATATATGGGATAATACATCAACCGTTGTAAGTTTTGGAGATACTCCGGGTGCTGTATCATCTCCAGATATTTATGCTGAGGGTTGTTCCTTCTTTTCAGAGAATCATTGGTGGAGTGTAGGAACATCTAATGGAACATTTAATAAATGTACCTTTGATAATACATGGGGACACAATTATAATGTTGGTGCTATTGCATCATGGAAATACTTAACTTGTACAAATTGTACATTTAGTGGAAACGGTAGCGTGGCTTTGTCGCGTGCAATTACATACTCCGGATTATTAGGAGGCGGACTGGATTGCCGTGGTTCCATGTATATTGATGGATGTACCATAAATAATTATGGCGGTTGGAATACGGCTATCGGATGCTCTGGTAATGTGACAATTAAAAACACAACGATCAATGTCAATAAGAATACAAGCAGCGAAGATGTTGGTATTATATATGGAGGAGCGCAGTCTGGACAATCCATTACGATTGATAACTGCAATGTCTATAATGCCGGAATGGAAGGTATTAGAATTGATAACAATGATGCCAAGACAAATTTGACTAAAGCATCTATCTCAAATAGTACCATACATGGATGCGACACCGGAATAAAGGTTAATACAGGTACTGCCGCCGTCTCCAACTGCAACATATATTCGAATATATATTGTTCCAACCATCTATGGTAAGTGTTCCATTATTATATATTCCACTATCACCGTTGGAACGTATATCTCCACCGTTTCTTATGGTTACAGTACCACCATGATTGGCTATTCCACTACCTTTATTACTGTAAATATTCCCACCATTCTTCTCAAATGTAGCATCTTTACTGTTATTAATTCCATCCCTATTTGTACAGCAGTACATTTGCAGTGGTATTTTTTTTGTAAATGATACAACAGCTTCCATCAATTTCTTCTCTCTTTCTATTTGTTTTTCATACATTGTATTGATATTTTCGTGCTAACAACATATATTATATTACACGAGGAGGTGTTTATTATGGCAAAATCTAACACAAGCAATATTAGTATTCGGATGGATAATGATCTGAAAGCTGCTGCTGAAAGCCTTTATGCAGAGTTAGGTATGAATATCAGCACTGCTTTTAATATTTTTGTTAGACAATCACTACGAGAAAGAGGCATTCCATTTAAAATCACAGAAGGAACACCTAATAAGGACACCGTTTCTACATTGCAAGAAGCAGAAAGGATAGCGATTGATCCATCTGTAAAAGGCTATCACGATATAGATGAACTATTCATGAACTTAGATGCATAACAACAATACTTTGATTCTAACACTCACCCGACTGGGTTCTCACAATTCGCTATTGTATATTTGACAATTACCAATTTCGATGTATAATAAAGATACAAAAGGTACTACCGATAGACGGTATGCCCTCAGGTATATTTCAAAAAGAAGTAATTCCTTTGGTCGGGCGATTACTTCTTTTTCTTATGTGTTTTTCCGTAGGCAACGCCTAACTCAAAACAAGTAATTCCAAATGTCACAACGGACATAAAATCAACTACTGCCATAAGCATCACCCTCCTTTGTATGTATTCTCTCATTAGAGAGGCTGCATTTAGAGGGTTTCCCCTCTTTTTTTAGTAAAGAGGGCATAACCGCCTACCGCTTGGTAGCACCTATCATTATTATAGCATATTATCTTTGTCAATTCGATGCAAAATAAGCGAAGTGATTGCAATCTGGCAGAACTAATGGCGGTCACTTTTGAATTTCTCAATAATTCCACCGACTGTAAAGTAGGAAAAGCTTGTTTTCAAGTAGCAAAGAGGCAATCACGTCAAAGTTAGTGATTGCCTCTTTGGTACTATTCAGATTAAAGTTCCAAGTTTTTTAGTGTGGTATTGATACCGTTACGCAACTGGTTCTTGTCCGAATATAGAATTTCACAGCATCTCGTGGCATATTATTTTCTTCAATTTTCGTGTAATTAAACCAATAAAGTTTATTATTTCCACTAACTAAATGAATGCGTTTGTTATCCATATCAAGATCCACACTGTCGAGGACACAGTTTAACTGCACATCCAAATGTGTATCTTCATCTTCAATACGAATACTTACAAATTTCTTCTGTTCTACTGCCTCTTCTAATGCCGCTTTAGCCGCCAATTCATACATAATCTCACCCCCTTTTAATTTTATTTATTAATTCTACAACATTATTATGATTTTGTTAAATGGCTTTTGACTTTTTTCTTACTAATCTGAATAATTGACTTTTGAATGCATACGATATATAATGCCTATAGGCAAAAGTGAAATTAGTATCCAATGGATACAAAAATCCCAGTAGGTGCAACTACTGGGATTTTATTGTGCTATTGTTGTCGCATCATCTATCTAGCCACTTGCAAATATAATAGGCAATTATACTTGCTGCGATAGAGACAAAAAACGAAGCAATCAAATTCAACAGCCTCACCTCCCTTCCGGTCGGTGGGATTTCGACAACATAATTATTATAGCATAGGACACCACAAATAGCCCCTATTTCTAGGGGCTATTGCTATTATTCAAATTTTTATGGTACTTATTTTGTGGCACCACAGTTAGTACACACTTCTACGTTAGAACCAATTTCTTTTTTGTAGTTGTGCTCTGGTTTACCCCATGTTTCTCCACATATACTGCAATGTGCAGCTTCCGTACATGTTGCAGGGATGACTTCATGCTTTGTTCTATCACAAATGTTTGGCAATTTATTTGTACCAATATTGCCCTTGTATTTGTTGTAGTAATTCATTAAGGCTCCTTTTTCTATTGAGTCTCCAAAGCCATGTTCTTCGATATAGTCTTGTGTTTCAAGAACCTGTTCATGTGTAAATCTCCATGTAAATTCCCAATTTTCGTTCGCCAGGTTAGAAAATGCATCTTCTATAACCTTTACATAGTCATCATCTGTGTACCAAAGGTCTGTTGGCATTAAGCCGCCTTGCTTATATCCAGTTAAATCTCCTTCTTCGTAGCCTTTTCCTGCGTCATAGAACTTCTTATTGATACATCTTGCTCTATTGATATAAGCACCATCTATCGGATCTTCTGACATTACCCAAAGACGTACTGTTTTATCTGCCGTATTGCCTACACCGTCTGTCGCCCTAAACGTAATCGTGGTACTTCCTGTACTCTTAAAGGATAATAGTTCGTTTCTGTCAAAATCAATGATTGTAACACCAATTTCTCCGTCTTTTACATTGTTCGGAATTTTGTTGTTATTAGACTTGTCTCCATCCTCCTCGTCCTTGGCGATGCAGTTGCCAAAAAGCATAGATTTGATAGTATTATCATCCATCGTCTTAACTTGATGCTGTGCAATCGTTACGTCCTTTGCTGTAATGGTAGGAATACGATCCCACACAACATACTGTGTGATAGTGATATTTCCGTTATTGTCAATAGATACTTCGCAGTCGTTCCTCTTTAGACACGCATTAAGTAGTGCTAGGGTATCCGCTGTTTCGCCCTGCTTACGCATCTTTGTAGGTTCTTCTGTGTTTTTATAGGTTGCATCTGCAATAATGGACCATCCTTGTCCTGTATAGTGTTCTCTTGTAAAATCGGATGTGTCTGGCATCTGATAAGAACTTGAAATATGTCTTACCGTATAATTTTCTCCAGTGTCCTGATTATTACCATTAAAGAAATACGAATATCCCTGTGGATTTGGATTTTCTCCCGGCTTCTTTTCTGGTGCCTGTGGGATCGGATCTAAAATATCATCCTTTCCATCATCTTTTTCTGGTTTATCAATGTCGTTATGATTTGCGTTTGGATCATATCCTGTTTCATACTTAGCATACAAGGTGGTTGGATACCATCCTGCATATGTCGTCATTATTCTTCCATACTCTTTCTGTCCGTTTCTGCTTGTAGCCCATCCACTGTTATAAATGGATTTGGAAACGTCTTTTCCATCAAGGTACACGATAGACTCTGCTCTTGGAGAATTATATTCACCCCAATAGGTAGTAACATAATCACGCCACTTAGCATTTTTATGTCCTGTAAATTCATCTGAGGTTCTTATTCTCGCTGAAAAACGACTATCAGTAAGTTTATTCGCCTCAAGGTTTGTATCAAATGATGTATCTTCTGTCTGCGATACAATAATCTGTGTTTTCGCTCCGGTATTTTCATTACCCTTACGATACACTACTGTCTTTCCGCAATCCTCTGCTGCTCTACCCTCATTGCGTCCATAAGCGTTGTAATGGTTCCATAACGCCTCGTAATTATATCCATAGGCATTTAATAGGTCTGCATAGGTATCCGCGTAAATTCGAGTATTTAACGTTGTTTTCTGGAATGATTTATTTCCAGTCAGCTTCAAATGTTGTGCTGCACTATTTGCAATAGCTTCATTATCGCAGTTAGCAATCACTTTACCTGTATAGCGGTCATAGGATGCTACTTTGACATCCGATGTTAAATTACTATGGATTGTCATGGATGCTCCGGGATCAAGGTAAACTCCCACATCACTACCATTTGCTCCAACTGCCGTTTTTGCTCCTTTATAGATGTTATAACGATTAACCCCTGATGTTCGGTTTCTGACTCCGCCTGCATTGTTTATACCAATATCTGCTGATTGATTAAATACAGAAGATGTATTTTTTTCAATCATAACACCATAATACCCTGTTCCACTCTCCGTAATAGAGCCACCGTTAAAGTTTACAGTGCCGTCTGCCACATCCACATTCATCTGGGTAGACTTTGTGACTTTACCATTTGACATGGTAGTTGTACCGGCATTGTAAAGCCCGGTCTTGTTTTCCTTGATCGTTCCACCTTTAACATTTACTGTTGCGCCTGTGTTACAGTAGATACCGGTCGTGTTGCTGTAGATTGTGCCACCCTCAAAACTGGTCATTCCATTTGATGTATCAATACCCATGTTTGAACTATAAATGTTTGGGCTACTGGTTGAGGTGGATTTTACGGTAAGAGTATTACAATTTCTTACCGCAGATGCAGCGTTGTTATTGTTCTGCGCCGTGTAACCATAAATATTTCCACCGGTGATCGTACAGTTCTGGTTGTTCCATACACCATAGGATGAGGTCTGATCCTGTCCTGCCTTGTTGGAAATCGTTCCGCCGGAGATATTCATGTTCCCGGAGTTATTCCAGACATTTCCCCATCCGTTATCGCAGATCGTTCCGCCGGAAATGTTACACGTTCCACCGTTGTTGATGATACCACATCCCTGCGCCCACTGTGTGTTCGTAGGATATGTACTATTGTTGTTATAAACATTACCGGATTTGAAATTTAAAGTTCCACGGTTATCTATGCCATACTTATTCGAATATATATTAGTATTTGACACAGAAGTTTTTGGTGTTATTTTACTATTTTCATATGTCATTGCTCCTTGAACCAATACTCCCTCCGTATTATTACGAAATGTATTATTTGAGCAATTCAGATCCGGTGACCAAGTATTAAGTCCATATGTGCAATTATACACGGTATTAGAAGAAATCTTGACAGTATCTCCGTTTCTTCCTCCCATACCTATTCCGTTGCCGCAACCTGAGACCGTACATCCTGTAACAATAGCATTATAACCGCCGGAAATGCCTGTTGTCGTGCAATTTGAGACCGTACAATTCTTTGCGGTTGCATTGAGATTACCTGTTACGCATGGATTAGAAAACCATTTTTGTGAAGCACCTAAACTAATGCCAATGTCGCAATTTGTTGCCGAACATGTATCAAAGGTAGCCTGTCGAATGGTTGACATTCCTTTTCCACAACCGGATGCACTACAATTTGTTATCGTTCCGGTTGCCGGTAAAGCATCATCGTTACTTAAAATCCAAAATGGATCTTTATTACAGTCTATACATAGTCCATAGGATGAAATATCATTGAATTTGCACCTGTTTGCGTGAACATTTGCACCATATGTCGCTCTTAAGCCAATCGCATTGTAAGAATTACTGCGTCCATTTCCAAATCCCTGAAACGTAACATTGTCAACATACAGATTTCCATTCATCTTTGACAATCCTACCGTATAGGAGGTGTTTCCGGAACTGCTACAGTTCCATCCATCAAGCACAATGTTTGCCATGGATAAATCCTGATTGATTGATGTAATTTTTTCACCATTCCCATGAAATGAAATGGCATTTCCGTTACCATTTATGCTCATTGCCGAGCCGGAAATAACATAATTGCCCCAAACAGCAAATGTAGTGTCTAATACTACGGATATAGGACCAATAGAGTTAGCGTAGTTTACTGCTCCATTAAAGCCCTCTTCTGTAGTGATATGCCATATTCCATTCCCATCCCAATAATTTGCCGTAGAAATATTCTGATCACCATCTGTATCCGTTTCCGGTACATCAATCTCTTTATCCTGATCTCCTACGTCACTCTTCAAAAATACCAGATTTTCCTTTGCTAAGAATCCATTACCAAAATATGTGTGATTAATGGTTCCTTCAAAATCATCCGCAGAAGCAATCAAAGACTCCATGACATCTGACTCTGATACAGGATTTACTACTCCACCTGCTGTAGAATTGATTTGTTTTAGCAAGGCTACATACGCTGCAACGTGAGCAGAAGCAATAGATGTTCCTCTTAACTCTGTTTCAAGCGTTGTTTTCTCTTTTTCTACAACTAACTTATATGTACCAAGTGCGGCAAAATCAATATTATCTCCGTGGTTCGTGTATAATGCAGATACGATTTTTCCGTCTGCATCCTCTTCCGCTGCGGCAATGTTGATTGCGGTATCTACATTACCCGGAATGTATTCTTTTGCATCAGCATTATCATTTCCGGCTGCTGTTACTACAGTAATGCCACTGTTATAACAAGCATTAATTGCATTTGTAAGGATGTTCGACTGTCCGACACCTGATAAAGATAAGTTGATAACATCTGCTCCATGCTCCTTTGCATACTTGATTGCAAGGGCTACCGATAACACAGTTCCCTTACCATCTTTATCTAAGGCTTTAATTGGTAAAAGCATGACATTTTCATCTGCTGTATCTTCGGCAATAATCTTCGCCATAGCAGTTCCATGTCCGTTATCATCTACATAAGAATCTGAAATAGTAGAAGTTCCTTCAATGATACGATCCTTAAATGTATCATCATTTGTTACATCTGAGATTCCGGTATCAATGACAGCTACTACTGTTTTATGTTCTCCTACCGTCTCTGCAACAGGCTGTGCATCTACAGGAGTGTCTTCCTTAACGTCTGTCACTTCCGTATCAGTTACTTCTTTTGCCACCTTATCTTCTGGCACTTCATCCTCTTTGATAGCGTCCATAGATGCATCTTTTTCTACGGTGATACCATTTGCCACAAAAGAATTAAATGCACTGTCTGTTTCTTCTACACTCTTATATGCAAGCACATAGATGTTATCATAGTGGTCTACCGTTACAGCACCATAAAACTCTGTAAGTTCTACATCTGAGGTCACGATAAGTCTCGTGGCAGCTATCTCTGAAGAGTTATCTCCATCAGAAAGAACCTCATCAGCAGAAGTGTGGTCTGTTACAGTAACGCTCTCAGACGAGGTGTTTGCGTCTTCCGTAGTAGCCACAGAAGAGTCATCCGTTGTTTCAGTCGTCTCTTCCTCTGTTTTCTCATCTAACTTTAGTTCGCCATTTTCAATTTTCTTTCTTACCTCTTCACGAACTTGATCCACAAGAGCTTGATCGTTAATATCTCCTCCCCTTGCCTGTATTGCTTCGATAACAGCTTGTTCAATCAAATCACTGTTTTCATTTAAAACAGTTGTAATTTGATCGGCTGTCTCGCCTACTTGCTCTCCAACTTCGGCAGCATATGCCGTTCCCGGAAATAATGTCGTTAAAACAACTCCTACCGCAAGCATTTGTGCAATTACTTTTTTTGCATTAAACTTCTTCATGCTTTTTTCCTCCTGCAAAATAATATCTATGTTAAAAGTGTTACTCACTTGATTTCTTAAACGACCTTTTTAGAGTTTTGGAATATTGACATTCCTTACTTCCCACCTTATAATGTGCTTATAAAGGAAGTCGGATAGTGAGTGAAATTCACCTGATTCGGCAAAATCGTTTTATACTATTATTAGAAATAGTCGTCCTAGACTTTTACCGAAGTAGGACGGCTATTTCTTATGTCTGCGGTTTTCTATGTATGCAAGTATTGTCACAATCATTGTGACAAACGCAAAGATGTCATTCCACGAAACCATAAGCATCATCCTTTCCGTAAGACTCGGATCAGATGAAAGTTCGTCCACCAACTTCCTTAATAAGCACATTATTTAGTTTTTAGTATAAAAAAGAGGCACTTGATTTCTCAAATGCCTCTGGGTATAATAGTTATAGAAAGTAAGTCGGATGCAACATCCGATTTGCCCTCAGAAATTATAAAATGTTAAAGAATAGCATCCTAAACTTCCGACGGTCAGGGATGCTATTTCTTTTTATTAAAATGATTATCTAAATAAGATAACACATTAAAAACCAATAGTAACAATGTCAATACATCTATTATACTCATTGGCATCACCCTCTCCTTATGTAAGACTAGAGGGCCTATCGAATGCATCCGTTTCCTATTCTATTGTACCAAAGACATTATACTATATTTGCTATTTGCCATCAAATTTGTAGCAACTGATGACACATTCTTTTCGCTTATTCATAGTCTTCTTCTGTGTCAAACTCAAAAATACTTTCGTATGTTCTGTAGTAATCACCATTTACAGAAATTTCATCTGCTTCCGCATCATATGTACGACTGTAAATTTCTGTATCGCCTTGTTTAACTACAAAATTGATTTTAACAGAGTTACTTTCCTTGATTTCAACGCCAATGCTAGACAAATTAAAAAGCAGCATATTGCTATCATCAAGGCAATCATTAATGTCTTCCGTCAGAAACTGGTACGTATCATCTGGCATTGATACTATAATTGTCATTTCGTTGTCATTAACTTCATAATCATATGTAGAATCATACTGTCCGTCGAAGGTACTCTCAAAAAAACTATTTGCAATGTTGTCTAATATCTGTTTTCCGTCCTCAGAATTTTCCAGATCTGCCAGCACATTATTACCATTATACAGATCTGCCAGAACATCTGGTTCATCCACGGATGAAATGTCATCAATACTGTTTGTATCTGTATCTGTCAGGTCGCTATCCTGCATGTTGCACGCGATAGAGATACCGGCAACGATCGCAATACTTAAAATAACACTTAATACGCTCCACAGAATACGCTGGATGTGTTTGTGAGAGAAGTGGGAGAAGAGAACTTTGTGCAGATTGCT
>OGWR01000817.1_pt1 | contig 27120 bp, 38 predicted proteins | sample 1576061 | NCBI WGS metagenome assembly OGWR01 (sample SAMEA3541511, study PRJEB24748) | human gut metagenome | biome: human gut; feature: human-associated habitat; material: faeces | place: China | collected 2012 | reverse complement strand
CTAACCCCTCAAGATTGAGGGGCAGGGGAGTTGAATAGGCGAAGCCTATTTTTTACAAAAATTTAGGAGGTAATTGGCATGGCTACAGGTTTAAAAAGTAGGATTGCTTATAAAACTATTAATTCCAATCCGACATCAGGAGAATATTGGGCAGGAACTTATAAACTTCTGATGAAAGCGAAAAGTATTCCTTCTCCATTCGGATCTCAGAATATGGTAGATACATCTACCCTTGAAGATCTTGTAGAAACACAGGAAATGGGTAGAAGATCTGCTGGATCTATGGAAGTAGAAGGTGCTTTTGAAAAGAAGTACAAAGATGAAATGGTAGCAAACGAAGGACAGAAGCTTGATTTCATTATCCTTTACGGAACTGATGGTAAAGGTTCTGAAGGCATTTGTGCATTTATTGGTCAAGAGTCATTTGCACCAGGTGAGGCATCAGATGATCATCTGACCGGTACAGCAACGGTATCTGTTCAGACTGTTCCGAAGTGGATCGAGGATGATTACGACGTAGAAGTCGTCGAGGATGCCAATGGATATCCAACATCTATTACTTTAACAAAAAAAGGATAAGCCATCCTTTGTATCCTTCTGATACTTTGCTGCCGGAAACTAATCTTTATCCAGAGTAAAGCAATGAGGATGGCGAAAGCGGCTAAAAATTACGGGAGGTATTTTACCTCCCTTTTCTTACACATTGATATAAGGGAAAGGACTTAAAATGACAACACTTAAATTTGGAGATAAAGAGCTAAAAATTAAATATGGTTACGAAGCTACAATCAAGTCTGGCATTATTCGCGAACTGATGAATATAGATAAGGTTTCTGAAGACATGGAAACTGTGGAAAAGATTTTATTGTTTGTGCCAGAAATGCTTTTAGTTGGTTTACAAAAATACCATAAAAACGAATATGGTTATGATCCTCAAAACTTAGAGCAGAAAAATGCGCGTCTGGAAGAGATGTATGGCCTTCTTGATGATTACTTTGACGGAGAAGATGGAGATATTCAGGCTTTGTTTGCGGTTTTACAGAAGGAGCTTTTTGATAATGGTTTTTTATCCAAAATGTTCAAATCAAAGAAAATGAAGGAGCCTCAGGCGGCGCCGGAACCTCCGGAGAACAAAGAGAATTAACTTGGCAGACGTACTGCAAAGAAATCAGGCCGTATTGGCTAATGGTGTCTAAAGGTTATGGATTAACAGTACCGGAAATAGATAGCTCATGTCCAACGGACTTGCAACCGTATGCGGATGCATATATTCTTGAACGCAAACAAAGGGATACTGAGGCTTGGATGCAGTGGGGAGCTTATGGCTTATCTGCTGTTGGAACTGCTATAGAGCGCAATTTGGCGGGCAAAAAATCAAGGTCTCAATATACTAAACATCCGGTTATGGGTAGATTTATGGGCAGTTCAGAGAATACAAATGCAGAATCTAGCGAGGAATGCGCTGTTTATGAGATGAAACAAAGAATTAACTTATTAAGACAGTCCGGATTGCCAGAAGGACCGGATTAAAAGGAGGCTTTATGAGTGCAGTTGAAAAAATAATTGAAATTGCCAAAGCAGAAGTTGGTTATCTTGAAAAGAAAACAAAATCTTCTTTGGAAAGCAAAACCGATAATGCAGGCAGCAATAATTTTACAAAGTATGCCAGGGACATTTATCCATCACTTCAAGGTCAAGCTTGGTGTGACATGTTTGTAGATTGGTGCTTTGTACAGGCTTTTGGTTTAGTAAAAGCCAAACAATTGTTGGGCGGTTTTAGCGCCTATACACCTACATCCGCACAGTATTTCAAAAATAAGGGCCAATACCATAAATCTGATCCAAAACCAGGGGATCAGATTTTTTTCCGCAATTCATCAAGAATTTGCCATACAGGAATTGTTACAAAAGTTTCTGGCGGAAAGGTTTATACGATTGAAGGCAATACCAGTAGTGGTGCAGAAGTAGTACCCAACGGCGGTGCTGTATGTGAAAAGTCATATAACCTTAATAATAGCAGAATTGATGGATACGGAAGACCGGATTGGACTCTTGCAGAAAGCAATGAGTATACTCCTGGGTGGAATCATGATAGTTCTGGTTGGTGGTATGCGGATACGAAATCAACATATTTCAAAAAATGTTGGCAAGTTATCAACAATCATAAGTATTATTTCAACAATGACGGCTATGCAGTGACGGGCTGGCAAGAAATAGGCGGAAACTGGTATTATTTCGAGCCAAGATCAGGGCACCCATATGAGTGCGCATTATATCTTACAAATTCAGAAGGAAGGCAAGATGTAGGAATTTTTTAAACTTTAGGGAGATAGGTTTAATCACTTATCTCCCTCTTTTTTTATTTTACAGAAAAGAGGTGCGAAATGGGAGCAGAAGTGGATTCTTTAGAGATAGTAATTGAAAGTACGGCGGATGAGGCAAATAAAAGCCTTGACGAACTTATCCAAAAATTAGGGCGGGTGGCTGAAGGACTTTCTGCACTTGCAAAAAATTCTGCTTTATCAGACCTTAGAAAAAGTTTCTCTGCGGCTTCCCAGAATAGTGGGGAAAGTCTTACATCCATTAATAGGCAAATTAAGGATCAAACATCTGGGTTTGCAAAGAATGTTTCAAAGTCATTAGAAGAGATTAGAAAGCAGTATGCGGAAGTTGGTAAGGGATTTACCATGTCCGGTTCTGAAAAGCAAATTCAAAAAAGGGTAGACTCTTTAACTAACGCCTTAGCAAATGCACGCTTGAAACAGCAGGAATTAGAAGCTTCCGGAAATACTGGCGGTCAGTCATACGAGAAAGCTGTAGCAAGCGTTGTCAAGTATGAGAACCAGATTGAAAGTCTGAAATTACAGCTTGAGGCTCTTAGACAAGCTGAAATTGAAGCTGCTGCTGCGGCACAAGAGGTAGCGGCTACAAAATCAAACCCCAATGAGTTTACAGGTACGATTGACGGCGAATTTCCAAAACTTGACGATATGTTTGATCAACACGACATATCTGAATTTTTTGGAGACAATGTTAAAGAAGGCATTGCCGAAGTTCAGGACGCTGTAAAAGTGGCTGCTTCTGATATGCAGTACAATGCGGATGCTATGGCTGCAACATTTGGAGAAGCCGCAGCACAGATTAGGGATTGGGCACAGGCTGTAAGTGAGTATGGTGCGCAGGCCGGACAGGCCTTAAATAACCCTGAAATGGTTCAAGGTGCTACTGAGACAAGCCAAGAAATCAATGACCAAATGTCAAATATGAGCAAAAGCATTTCTGAAAAAGCTCAGGAAATCAGAGAAAAATATGCGGAACTTGGAAAAAGTTTTACCATGTCTGGCAGCGAAAAAGAAATTGAGTCAAAGATAAAATCTCTGACCAACAGTTTAGAAAATGCAAAGCTCAAACAGCAAGAAATCGAACTTTCAGGGGATACAGATGGTAAATCATATGAACATGCTGTAGCAAGCGTTGTCAAGTATGAGAACCAGATTGAAAGCTTAAAAGCACAATTGGATGCTATGCGTGAGTCCGCACGTCAAGCAGCTGAGGAAGCTGCAAAAGTATCCGCTCAATCTGTAGCGATTGCCGGGCCTAATACTAGCAGTTTATCAGGCCAATTGCAAAACATGAAAGGCATGATAGCTCAGACTTTTAGAGACTTGCCAAACTTGGCAAAAAGAGCCGCTTCAGGAATTGCTGGCAAATTGTCGTCTATCGGAGCAGCTGCTAGGGCAGCAGCAGGTGTCGCCAAAAAAGCTATATTAACCGGATTAACTGCGCCTTTAAAGGTAGCAAAAAAAACGATAGTCTCATTGGCATCTGCGATCAAAGGCAAACTCTCAAAAGCATTTTCTGGACTTACAGGTGCAAGCAAGGGCTCTCATAATTCATTGTTGAAAAATCTGGGAACGATACTGAGATATGCAATCGGTGTAAGAACTTTATTTGCATTGGTCAATAAACTTAGAAAAGCCTTTACAGACGGGATGCAAAATCTGGTCAAGTACAGCAGTGAAACCAATGCCAGCATGTCATTGCTGATGAATTCCACAAATCAGCTAAAAAACTCTGTAGCAGCGGCAGCATCTCCACTCCTTAACGCACTGGCTCCGGCGTTAAATACTATCATTCAGATGTGTATTAATGCGGCAAATGCTGTTAATCAGCTCTTTTCTGCGCTTACAGGACATGGTACATGGATTAAAGCCAAGAAGCAGACACAAGACTATGCTAAGAGCCTTGGCGGGGCTAGTAAGGCTGCGGATGACCTTAAAACCCACACGCTTGGAATTGACGAACTGAATGTCGTAGACCAAAACAAAAATGGCGGATCTGGTGGCAGCGGTGGCGGCGCAAGCGCTGCTGATATGTTTGAGACGCAAGATATTGACAGCAAGTACAAGGAATGGGCTGATAAAATCAAAGCCATGTGGAATGCTGGCGATTTTACAGAGCTGGGTTCTGCTGTTGGCACTTGGCTCAAAAACGGACTGGACTCTATCCCTTGGGACGGTATCCAAGAGTCTGCAAGAAAGATTGCATCTAGTATCGGAACATTCATAAATGGTTTTGTTGAAACAGAAGGTTTGGCAACATCAATTGGTACTACGATTGGACAAGCAGTCAACACAGCTGTAGATTTTGCAAATACTCTTTTGGATGTTACGCATTGGGACTCTATTGGAAAATTTATCGGTGAAGGCCTCAATGGGATTGTCAACTCCGTTCAATGGGATGAGCTTGGACAAATGTTCGCTAATGGATTAAATGCGGCGTTTACGGTATTAGAAAATGCTGCGACAACATTTGATTGGACTAATTTCGGAAGTAGTCTTGCGCTTAGTTTAAATACATTTGCATCAACTTTTAGCTGGTCTGGAGCCGCATTTAGTCTTAGTTCTGTTGTCACAGGTTTGCTTGATACTTTGATTGCGCTTCTTGACGAAACAGACTGGGGAGCTTTTGGCGAAGGAGTCATGGATTTTCTTGTAGGTATTGACTGGGAAGGCCTGGCAGAGAGATTAGTGAGCTCCGCAGTGCTGATTGTAGAGGGGTTATATGGATTTTTAACTGGTGCAATCACTTCGGTTAATTGGCAGCAAATTGGAATTACCATAGTAAACGAATTAATTAAGATTGTAACCACTATTGATTATGCTGGTCTTGTAAGTAGTGCGTATACGTATTTAGGCGCTGCTATTGGTGCATCATTTGCCTTAGCAGTAGGTGTTGGACAAGCTGTATGGAATCAATTAGTTGCTGGATTTAATGCGACTATAGCATATTTTGATACTTACATTCAGACTGCCGGTGGAAATATTATTCAGGGATTATACAATGGTATTGTAGATGCTTTAAAATCTGTAGGTCAATGGATCCTTGATAATATTTTCACTCCGTTTATTGATGGATTTAAGGCGGCGTTTGGTATTCATTCTCCATCTACGGTTATGGCGGAAATGGGTGGATACCTCATGGAAGGCTTGATTAATGGCATCAAAGACGGTTGGAATAATATCAAAGAGAGTGTTGGAAATGTTGCCAAAGGAGTTATTGACAAATTTAAAGATGTTCTTGGTATCCATTCTCCATCTACTGTCATGGATGAGAATGGTGTTTACCTTATTGAAGGACTGCACAATGGTATTTCTGACACCATAAACGATGTCTATGATATATTCTCTGAGTCTAAGTGGAAAGAAATTGGACAAGGTATGCTGGATGGATTACTTAGACCATTTAAGGGCAGCGATGGTATTGACACAATCAGCACATTCGCTACGGATGCATTTAATACTATTTCCAATACCCTTAGCGAGGAACAACTTGGCTCTATCGGAACGGCTGCTGTATCAGGACTTGCGAATAGCTTTACGACAGCTGCACTGGATCCTATTTTTGGAAATATCAAAATCTCATTGATGAATGCGTGGAGCCAGACCGCTTCATGGTGGCAGGGAACAGCAATGCCGAATTTCTTTAATTCAAATGTTTCTCCGTGGTTTACTTCCGAAAAGTGGAAGACCACAACGGATGGAATGAAAGTGGGTCTCATTGCCAAGTGGGATGAATTTGTGTCTCAGTGGAAAACTAAGACCAATGCGTGGTGGAATACCAACGTAAAGACCTGGTTTACCATTGAAAAGTGGAAGGAACAGGGCGACCACTTCAAAACTGCGCTTCTGGATAAATGGACTGAGTTTGAAACACAGTGGAACACTAACATCAACAACTGGTTTACCAATAACGTGTCTACTTGGTTCACGAAGGAAAAATGGGAGCCATTTGGAATTAACATGAAAGATGGCGTTTATGATGGTTTTAAAGGCATTGTGCAGAAAGTGGGGGAATTGGTCAATGGTATGATTGATCTGTTCAATACTGGACTTTCCAGAATTGCAGAAGCTATGAACAACCTGATTAGCGATTACAACGATGCTGCTGACGAAATGGAAGAGGATACCATTTCTGGTGTCCATTTTCGGGCTATTTCACATGTAGATATTCCAAGGTATGCCGCAGGTGGTTTTCCTGAAGATGGCTTATTTTTCGCAAATCACAATGAAATGGTTGGCCAATTCTCCAATGGCAAAACCGCAGTAGCAAATAACGATCAGATCGTAGCTGGAATTACTGCCGGAGTAAAAGCAGCGGTTGTAGATGTCTTAGCTCCGTACCTGTCCCAGATTGCAGAAAATACCAGGGAAACTGCTGACAAGGATACGTCAATTAGTCTTGACGGGCGTGAGCTTGTCAGTGCTATTAACAGCCGAATCAGCAGAAATGGATTTAGCTTCACTTAACTATGTCCGTTCTATTGATGAAGTACATGCCCATATATTATTCAAAGAATTTTATTAGGAGGCATGTACTTATGTTAGTTGAAATCAAAACTGTAAACAAAGAAGAAGTAACAGTAGTAACCAGTCTGGATGTGGCAGAAACCTTTGGAAAAAGGCATGCAGATGTGCTTAGGGATATTGAAAATCTTGAATGCAGTCCAGAATTTAGAGAACGCAATTTTGCGCTTTCTAAATATTCTGTAGAAAACAACAGAAAAACGTACCCAATGATGTATATGACGAGAGACGGATTTACTATTCTTGTTATGGGATATACCGGCGAAAAAGCTATGCAGTTCAAAGAAGCATACATCAGACAGTTCAATGCAATGGAAAAAGCATTAATTGACAAAATGCGTGAGCGTGAAAAAGGAATTGCAGTTCGTCAGGCACTTACCAAAGCGCTACAGCAGTCAGCTGAAAATGAGCGGATGCATGGTCATGCGTATTCCACATATACTGATTTGGTATACAGATCTGTTTTTGGAAAATCAGCAAAGCAGCTCCGGGAAGAACTGGGAATAAGCAAAAAAGATAATTTGAGGGATTTTTTTAATCCTGAAGAATTACAAATGGTTCAGAATGCAGAAATGTTAGTCAGTTCTTTAATGGGATATGGCTGGGGATACAGCGATATAAAAGACTTTATAGAGAATAAGTCACTAAATAAAATTGCAGCATAAGAGGCCACCGAGCCTCTTTTCTTTTGCTTCTTTATGTGGTACAATATCTACAAAAATTATACAAGGGGTGGATATTATGAAAAACCAAACACTAGACGAGAAAATTATTTATGAATGCAAACCACATTGGATTACCTTGGTGTGGCCGGGATTTTTAGCTGCGATGACCATTATAGCAGATTTTTCTATGTTGCGTGATGGCAGCGTTGGATTTGGAACTTTTGTCGAACTTTTAATTTTTGCTTCATTGATTTTTTTAATTCCTTGGTTCGTACTCAAAAGCAATAAGCTGGTACTTACCGACAAAAGGCTTTATGGCAAAAACGGAATAATAAGAGTTCAGAAGTTATCTATTCCTGTTGATAAGGTTCAGTACGTAAATATCAAACAGGGGTTACTTGGAAAAATTCTGGGATATTCAGACATAAAGATAAATGCCATTACGGGAACATATGTTTTTAAGAAACAGATAAATTCCGAAGAGATGCAGAACGCAATATTAAATACCATGAAATAATTTGGCGATATTATCAGGGAAGCGAAAAACTTCCCTGATTTTTTTATTTTGGGTATTGACTTATGTATCCCATATGTTATTATATATGTGTCACCAAAAAAGAAGGGAGTTGATATGTTGTCGCCAAGAACAGGCAGACCTACTGATGACCCTAAACATCATGAAACAAGAATACGAATGTCAGATGAAGATGTTGAAATTCTTGAATATTGTTGTAAGGCTACCGGAAGGACAAAAGCCGATATTATCCGTGAGGGCATTAGGGAAGTCTACGCCAAACTAAAAAAATAAAAGTAACCGGTCACTTTGACGAGAGACGATTACTTTTATCAAGCCACATCCACAAGGGGATATGCACTAATACTGTATCATACCTCTTGTGGAAAATCAATATTTTACAGGAGGTTTTTTATGAACAAATTTTACGAGTTATCATTTACAAATTATCTTAGAAACAATGAAGATATTGGGTGGAAGATAGAGAAAATGTTTGACCCAGTCATGGAGTATGTTAGAGAAAGAATGAGCGCACAGTTTTGTGATGAGCTTGATATGCTCCTTACAGATTGCTATGGCGATGCAGTTACCTATGCCGGTGTTACTGGCATGGAGCTTGCTATTGGAGTGACAAATGGAACTATCCAGCAGACGATTGAGTGAAAAAATGAAAGAAGTCATTACCATTGAAAATACTGAAATGCCAGTGAGAGAGTACAACGGGCAGAGGGTTGTAACATTCAAGGATATTGATACGGTACATGGAAATAAAACAGATACATCAAAAAGAAACTTCAACAGAAATAAAAAACATTTTATTGATGGGGAAGATTTTGTTGTTGCAACAAGGGAAAATCTTAAAAGGGACAAATTGTCCCTTTTGAATATCGAAGTACCTACAAGGGGCATAACACTATTAACAGAAAGCGGATATCTGCTGATAGCAAAGTCCTTTACAGATGACCTGTCATGGAAAGTCCAGAGAGAGTTGGTGAACACATACTTTCGGGTAAAAGCAAAACCAACAACATTGGAGCAACCTCCAGTTTGCCAGCCAAGCAATACACCTATACCGAAAAATCCTAGCTGGTATGCTAGAAATCAGCGGAGGATGTACAGGATTTGCAACAATGCCAATGCTCCGTTGTCTCAACTGCATTACAACATTATGCTAAAAATTGGCGAAGAGTATGACTTGGACAAGGCAAATGAAATTTACAAAAAAGAAGTTGGCCATGCTCCATATCATCCACTTGACCTTGTTGAACACTTCACAGTCCTTAGAAAATTGGCAGACAGTTATCTTGACCGGTTAGAAGAGCTTGACAGATCATATTTTGGTAGGTAATCAAATACGTTATAAACCTTGATATTCCATTCCAAAACAGGTATAATAAAAGGGTAAAATTTAGCCAAATCCATCAGCTTTGCCCAATAGCCGTTGCGGGAAAAACAAGGCTTAAAGGATAGGACGAACTGAGTAAGGACGGCAAAAACAGTTTAAGAAACACGCTCACTAGATGTAGAAAATCTATGTCTGGTGGGCGTTTTTGTTGCTTAAAAATAAAAGGAGATAATTGGATGGAAGGATTAAAAGTAACAGAGTACAGATGCCAGAGAGTATTGACCACACAGCAGATTGCAGAAGCATATGGAACGGACAGAAAAACAATCTCGTACAATTTTAACCACAATATTGATCGTTTTGTAGAAGGAAAACATTTTATAAAACTTGAAAACGAAGAAAAGGCCTTATTTGTAAACCGTCTGGAAAATCACGACGGTCTGAAAAATGCAAAAACAATTTACCTCTGGACAGAAAAAGGTGCTTTTCTTCACGCTAAGTCCCTGAACACGGATCAGGCGTGGGAAGTGTATGACCGCCTAGTTGACAATTACTTCCAGAAGAAAGACGATAAGATGAATATGCCGATGTCTTACCGGGACGCTATCGCACAGCTTTTGGAAAGCCTGGATCGGGAAGCAGAGCTACGGGCACAGCTTGATACAAGCAAAGATTGGTACTCTATCAAGCGAGTAGCAGCACTGAATAATGTTTCTTGGAAAACATTCAAATGGAGAAGGCTAAAAGAGGCTGGGGAACGTATGGGGTACGAAGTCAAGAAGATCTTCGACGCTAATTATGGGTCGATTAATGCTTATCATAAAGATGTTTGGGAAGCTGTTTATCCAGATTATGAGCTTTAAATCAGCCCATTCTAACCGACAAAATGTACCCAAAAACGTGATTGTTGAGTGATCGTTTTGGTGTGCGGTTAGTGTTTACTTTGATGTTCAAATAGTGTTCGGTATGTGAACCAACTGGCGAACTGATATTGATAGCCGAAAAAGCTAGTAAAATCAACGGTTTGCAGACTTTTGATAAAAATATTGAACCAACCAACGAACCACCTAGTGAACTACCTAGTGAACCACCTAACGGACTACCGGATGAACCACCAAGCGAACTACCAGACGGACCACAAAACAAGAATGTAAGAATATAAAGAATGTAAGAATGAAAGAATATAAGAAATTAAAAAGAAAAAGATTATTACTAACGTAATAATCTAAAAAGAAAAAGTCCCCTGATTTTACTTTTTTTGGGGGTGGGTGGATAAAAAGATTACTGCCAACGAATGGAGGTGTACTTAATGGCACAGACAACGAGGGTTACTGGATCAGGTCTAACAGCTTTCTTGAATGTGAATGGTTATGATTTTCCATGCCCCAAGGCTGGGTTTAGTTATATCATCACAACAACTGTTAATGCCGGACGAAATGCTAACAATGCCGTCATAGGTCAACGAGTGGGCAGAGATCTGTATAAGCTGAATAACCTTGAATGGGCCATGCTTGAACCAGAAGTCTGGCAGATGATGTTGAGAGCAGTTGAACCATTTTATGTTCCGGTAACATTTGAGGATTACAGGACTGGGAAGCCAATAACCGTAACCATGTATCCCGGAGATAGAGAAGCCAAACCGTTGTTCGCAGATCCGGATAGCCATATAGTAACCAAGTATGAAAACTGCAAATTCAATTTAATTGATGCAGGACTGGAGTGATAATAAATGCAGAAAGCCAGTGCAGCGTATAAAAACGCCATGAAAAAACCGTATAGGAACCGGGCATATATTACTGCCAGAATTGGTATTATTAGTTCGGTTGCACAGGATAATGTGGTCGCAGAAGAAAAAAATAATGATTTTGCATATTTTTCAAACCAGGAAGAAGCGTTCAAGGCTAATACGGTATCCCACATATATGCAACTGGCGAACAGGATTTCTCTAAAATTGATGGCAGCATGTATTTTCTTCCGCCAGAAGATGCAGATCTTGACTATTACAACAATGGAATTGTGACTGCAAAGCTACTTGACCGCATATATATTTCTTTTGATGGCAACGTGGCAGACATAAAGGGGGTCACAATCGATTTTGGGGAGATGTACCCAGAATTATTCGAGTTGCAATATGACGGCGGTAAAAAGGCTTACAGCAACGCTAAAGAGATATTTGTAACAGAGGACACGTTTGACGCTGTTACTTACATGATCATTACTCCTTTGAAGATGGTGAATGGCAATGGAAGACTGAGAATATATCAATTTATTTGTGGAATTTCAAATACATTCTCAAACAAAGAAGTTAAGAACTTTACCTACAAGGAATATGCTTCTGAGATTTCGGAGTCGCTGCCAAGCCAGGATATGACACTTACGGTTGATAACCAAAATTTATACTATAACCCTAGCAACCACGAAAGCGCCATATCTTATCTGGAACAGGGGCAAGAGCTGAAAGCAAGACTTGGCTATGATGTAGACGGAAACGGAACAATTGAGTGGCTGCCTGAATTTGTAGCCTATCTTAAAACATGGAGTGCTACAGATACGGAAGCCAAATTTACAATGGTTGATGTATTTGACTGGAAATTGACCGGTACTTATTATGGCGGTCAATACTACGAAGACGGAATAAGTTTATATGACTTAGCGGTAGATGTACTTGCGGATGCAGGACTTGAAGAAGATAAATACAGTATTGATCCGTATCTGAAGGATATTAAGGTTTATAATCCACTTCCGGTTGCAACGCATGCGGAGTGCCTGCAGATTATTGCCAATGCAGGAAGGTGCATTTTGAGTGCTGACCGCCATGGAATTGTGAAGATATTTGCGTCATTTATTCCGGATATGTCAACACCGGAACATGAAGATAATTTGTTGTATCCAGACACCACATTGTATCCTGGACCAGAAATATTTCCAACACTTGAAAATACAACGATATTTGGCGAGCAAAAAAATGTGCTAATTAGTTCTGCAAAAGAAGCGTATGCTATGGCAAGCAACGATTTTTCGGTTGTAGATGGCAGCATTAACTTTATTCCAAGAGATAAAGATGATTATTCAACGAATATTGGATATGTGAGCGGCGCTGTAGCTGATAATGATGGAAATTTTGGCGTAAACCCGGTTATAACAATTGACTTAGAGGCCGCTGCCACGTTTTTTGGATTTACCATAAAGTTCAGAAATGTTGCACCAAAAGAGTTTATAATCAAAACCTATTACCAAAGTGAGCAAGTACAGCAAATTACAGTAAAGGATCCGGACATTGAATGCAATATTACAGATGAACTACCTAGTTTTGATAGAATTATTCTGGAGTTTACAAAGGGACACCCAAATGCCAGAGTGACAGTTGACAATGTGCTGTTTGGTGATATGTCAGACTATAGCATGAATTATGATATTATGAAAACCAGTCCGGTTGCAACGCAGGAAGAAAAAGTTATGCAGGTGGATGTGATTTGCCACATTTACGGCAAAACGGATGAAGTGAAAAATATTTTTCAGGAAAGCATAGATGTAACGGGGTATGATACATATACTTTTTACTTTACAGAAGCATCGTATGACGTAATTGTTACAGCGGATAGACAGCAACTTACGATTACTGAAAGCAGCAGTTATTTCATTACAGTTGATACAACTTCATTGACTGGACTTCATGAATTTTCAGTGGATGGTAAAGCCTATTCTATAACAGAAAAGGTTACATCAAAACGGATCAATAGTGTTGGTATTGTGAAAACATGGAAAAACAATGTGTTGATAAGTGCAGAAGAGCATGCACAAGATATGGTAGACTGGTTGAGCGATTATTATTATAACAGTGTCAGCTATTCTACCTCATATGCCGGAGAACCACGTATAGACTCAGGAGATATTGTGGCTCTGGAAACCAAAAAAGATAGTAGCATTAATGCCAGAATTTATGAGCATGAGATAACCTTTAATGGCGCTTTTTCTGGAACTGCAAAGATTAGAAAAACAGTCTCATCGCAGGAGGAATGATAATGGCAAGGCAAAATAACGCAAGCTATGAGGGACAAGGGCAAAGAAAGATAAAGCAGATAACAGCACTGGATATTTATCCTGTTGGAGCAATATACCTTTCAATCAATCCTGAAAATCCTTCTAAAATTTTTGGAGGAAGTTGGGAACTTCTGGCACCAGGAAGAACGCTTGTATGTATTGATACAGATCAGGAAGAGTTCAGGCAGGCCGGGAAAGCCGGAGGAGCCAAATCAAACCAGTATGTTCATGCACATACAACAAATGACCATACACTAACCGTAAGCGAACTTCCTTCTCATAATCATGATTTTACAGATCAGGTTTTGGCGGTAAACAAAAATGCAATTGCAGGATCATATGACACGCCTTCTTCCAACTATGGATTTCAAAACACAACGGGGTCATGGTTTGCTGGATGGTATAAAGGAACGAATGCTTCTTCACAAAGCACCGGAAACAGTAAAGCACATAATCACGGTGACGTATCAGAAACGAAACAAAGCATTTCGACATTACAGCCGTATTTTACTTGCTATATGTGGATAAGAACGAGTTAGGAGGGAGAAAATGGCATGGATAACGCCTAAAACTAATTGGATCAGCGCAGATCGATTTAATATTGCTGATTACAACCGGATTAAAAATAATTTAGAATATTTGCATGAATATGCCGAAACTCTTTATCTGCCTTTTGACTTTAATGATATGGGTAACAACAAAGATGATTATGCGGATTATTTCTATGCAGATGAATTTAACTTGTTTGAGGACAATCTTAAGATACTCAACCAGAACGTATTCACACAAGATTTTGGAATTGCTCAGAGATTTTATGACAATGGTCCATTTATCCAATATGGAGAATTAAACAGGATTGAGTCAGCAATTTTAAAAATATATGAGTTGCTAGGAAGACAGAAAGCAGGGCTTCCAAAACTTTCTTTCCGCCTAGGTAACATGAAAGGAGTAAAAACCTGATGGAAACACTTAAAACAAATTACAAGGATGATATTATAGCCTCTGGAACAAGTAGAAAATATTCTCAAACATCAAATTCAGACGGAACTATTTCCCTGGTAGATAAGACAAATTATTCTCAGGTAGGAGATACATTCGGTGCAAACGACATCAATAAAACCAATAAAAATATAAATCAATTGAACCATATTGCAGAGGTCACGTTAACTGCTGTAGGATGGACCGGATCTTCGGCTCCATACGTTCAAACGGTAAATGTTTCTGGAATAAGAGCAGATGATGAGCCTATATTGGTAAGCTTGTTAGAGGACGGGGCAAGTCCGGACGTACAAAAGGCGTATGGGAAAGCCTTTGGGAGAGTTGCTTCTGGAACTGCAAAGACAGTGAATGGGAGCATAATTTTCAAAGTTTACAAAAAACCAGAAACAGATATCATTGTAGGCTTGAAAGGAGTATAAAATGGGACGAGTTTTGATGACTGGCGGTGGAGGATCTGTTGGCGTTTCGGACGAATGCACAGCTACAATAAACGATATACCGAAAGGAAAAACAGCTGTATTTAATGGTTCAGACGATGAGGTGATGGAGGGTACTCTTGAATTGACAGGAACAGCCACAGCTGAATATGTATATGATGGTAGAACTTTTTATAATACAGACTTGCATACGAAGATTACTGGAAAATTCAGAGCTGGAAGTATTTTAAATTTTAGTGCGGCAGCGTGGAGCGGACGGCAGGTTCAGCTGAAGTGGCAGAACCCTTACGCTGCGGCAGGAAGGCCGTTTTCAGGAGTTATCATTAGTTATAGCACCACCGGGTTTGACGGGCCTTGGACATGGTTGCACACCGGACATGGAGACAATCAAAATTCTGGTGGCTGGTCCCAAGGAATATTCACAATGCCAAACCTTAATGCCAAGTATTATTTTAAATGTACTGCATACGCCACAAGCACTCTTGGCGATTTATTAGGGAACACCCTTACAGATGAATGCACTACTGGTGCACCACTTACTAAGACAATAAAATATAGCCAGAACATTGAAGTTCCTTCTGGATATAATTTTGCGGATATATTTTGCGTCGGCGGCGGCGGAAGTGGTGGATGGGGAGAAGAAAACGATAGGAGTAGTACTTATGGCGCAGGCGGCGGTGGTGGTGGGTATACCAGCACAGTTAAAGACTTACGAGTTTCAACGGGTGATATTCTTAATTGCATCATAGGCAGCGGAGGCGTTGCTGGGCCTGGTGCTGCTGGTGGAGAGACATATGTCGCAAGAAACGGGGAAAAACTATGCAGTGCTAATGGCGGAGCATGCGGATATAGTAGTAGAATGAGATACGGAACCGGAAAGGGTGGTTCTGGTGGTGGATCACATTCGTATGATGACAATGGTGGATATAATGGTGGAACCAATGGTGGAGATGGCGGCGGAAATCCGGGGTCTGGACAAGGGACCACTACAAAAGCATTTGGAGAGAATACAGGCACTGCGTATTCCGGTGGTGGTGCCAGTGGTGGAGAAGGAACCGGAGGACGAACTCCTAGATATGGAGGCGCCGGTGGAGATTATGGCGGTGGAAATGGTGGACACGGATGCTATAGAACTGGTGGCAGCGAGTCAGAAGGTTATGGTTATGCTTATGCAGAAGCTGGACGTGATGCTGCCGCAAATTCTGGATCAGGTGGCGGCGGCGGTGGCGGCGGCTACGCCTATACAGGTGGTTCTGGCGGAGCTGGTGGATCAGGCATTGCTATCGTTATATTATATTAAGGAGGCAGCATGAAAAGAGAGTTATCAAGACCGTACATTATGCTTGATGGCAATGGAATTGTAAGAAACATCGCTATGTTTATGAATTATGAAGACGCAAATAAAATCACGAGGGCAGTGTACGGTGATAATGCAGTAGCAGAAGAATATAAATGGCTGGTATCTGCCGGAGACAAAAAGAAAAATGGCGTATACTACATGGTTGGGTTGGATGGTTTAGAAGAACCGGCAGAGTATATCCCTACTGAGGAAGAAAAAATAAATCAACTTACTAGCGATAATGCAACCTTAAAACAAGTTACCGCTGATTTACAATCTACAAATGATGATTTAACAATTGCTTTGTCTGATGTGATTGGGGGCGCTGTAGAATGATGACAGAAATACAGAAAAGAATTATTGTATTAGCAATGAAAAAACAAAAAGAACGAGGCAATGATCCGGTTAAGATTATTTTCGGATATTCCAAGCTTACTATTGAAGAAAAACAGGAAATTTTGAAAGCTTTGGAAAAATGATTTAAAGCAGTAATATTTCTCCTGCTAAGTGCATATACTAGAAATGTCCAGTAAAATGGGCAATCAACTTCTGGCTTGGGGGCATTGATTTTGTATCGGTGTCCCCGATGCTATCTTGACATAATCGAACATACGTTCTATAATATGCCTATCGCTACACAGAGAACGTGCGGTTTGGATGAATTGGAGGGACTTTTAGTGGATGAAAAAGAAGAGTATCGGAAGAAAATTATTGAAATGGTAAAAAACGTAAACAGAAAAGATATTCTCATTTATATTTTCAAAATTGTAGAAGATATTATTAAGGAGGATTATAATGATGGACAATTACCCTAATATAGAAATTAAGTCAAATGTCAAAGATGGATATACGGAAATATTCATTGATGGTGTAAAGTTGAAGGGGGTAAGAAGTTTTGAACTGAAACAAGATGCGCCTGGTATCCCCACATTGACCGTAGACCTTAATGCCATGAACATGAGCGTGGACTGCTTGGGTATTTTACGGCACAAAGGCTACGGAGAATTGAAGATAACGCTTAAGGACGATTATGGAAATGAAAGCGAATTGCTTGGTAGTGAAAGCTAACTGCTATAATTTATATGGCGCTTTTGCCATAATAGGACATTTATTTGCCTGTGGACATCCATAGCCTTTTTGATAACTACATTCAAGGCGACCTCTGGAAAAAGTTTCTTTTTCTTCCAGAATACCGTCACCATAATATTCTACTAAAACAGAGTATTCTTTCTGTTGAGTAGGACAAAATCCTGCAAATTTCTTAGATATACAACTCATAATTACACCTCACTAAGCACGTCAATTGTATTAAGGACGTGCTCTTTATTTTCTTCTGTTAATTTAAAATACTTTCCTAATGCGTATATTAAAGCTTTATCGTTACGAATATTTATGAGTAAGTCTGCCAGCTCAGGATATGACTTTTCTTTTCCTGTAGCTAAATAATCAATAGAGCAATCTAAGCATTCTGCTATTTTTATTATTTTCGGAAGCTTTGGGATACTTTTACCTTTCTTCCAGTCGGTAAAGGTGCTTTTTTCCAAGCCACAATATTTAGATACCTGAGCATCGGTTAGCTCTTTTAAATCTCTTAATTTGCAATATCTTTCGTACATAATAAGGCCTCCATTTAAAAAGTTGTAATTTCTCAACTTTTTGGGTTGACAAACAAGACCTCCTAACGTATACTAGAAACAAGTTAGGAAATCTCAACTTTAAAAAACAAAAATATAAAAACTGTATAATATGTTTCTGGACAATTCATAGTATACACACTTTCCTAACTTAAATCAAGATATAGTTAGGATTTTCAAACGTAATAAAGCAAAAAACTGCTAGTGTGTCGTCACTAACAGCTTTTGCCCCAATTTTTTTACCGTTTGTGTTTTGCAGTTTTTCAACATATTGCACGACAACAATATTTCTTCAAACACTCCACCACTTATGCAGTTTTGGTTCAGCAAAATAGTTGCCATTAGTTGGTGGATTGCAAGGAGTATCCAGTATAGTGTGACAATATACCGCAATGTCAAGCACATGTTTTTAACGAGCTAATCAGCTCAAGCTACGCTATACTGATTGCTACATTTTACTCCGGTTTTACGTGCGTTGGAACCACGATTGCAACCTTACAAAAACGGAACAGCAAATTCAAAACCGCCTTCAAGAGATATCCCTCCTTAAGCTTGAAGATGCCATTTGGTGGAACTATTATAACGGAAATCTTAACTAAAGTCAAGAAAGGAAGTGATATATTGAGCCAAAATAAAAGAAAGGAAAGCTTTTTGAAACTGGATGCTCTTGCGAAGGCTAGAAACGTTACGTTTTACAAGCTATCAGAGGAGTTGGGGTTAGCCAGAAGCACATTTTCTGATTGGAAATCAGGAAAATCGATGCCAAAGACAGATAAATTAATAAAGATAGCAAATTACTTTGGTGTTGATATTGGATACTTCATTGAATAAGGAGAAAGTATGGACGAACTGATTAAGGTTACATATGGAACTGATGCTCCGACTGTATCTGCAAGAGATCTCCATGAGGGATTAGAAATTAAAACTGCTTTTAAGGACTGGTTCCCAAGAATGGCAGAGTATGGATTTGAAACAGGCAAAGATTTCAACATGCTCAAAAATGAGCGAGTTCAAATGGAGGGCAATCGTGAAGTAAGAAGAGAGATTGTAGACTATCAGATTTCAGTAGATATGGCAAAGCAGATCTGTATGATCCAGCGCAGCGAAAAAGGTAAGCGGTACCGTGAGTATTTCTTAGACTTGGAGAAAGCCTGGAACACGCCTGAACAGGTTATGGCAAGAGCCCTGAAAATCGCAGACCGGCAGATTGAAGATTTAAAGCATAACAACCGACTTCTGGAGCAGAGAATTGAAGCCGATAAACCTAAGACAATTTTTGCTGATGCGGTAAGTGCAAGTCACACATCAATTCTTGTTGGTGACATGGCAAAGCTGATTTGCCAAAACGGATACCAGATAGGGCAGAAAAGATTATTTGAGTGGCTGCGAGAAAATGGATATCTGGTAAAAGGCGGAAGCTCAAAAAATATGCCAATGCAAAGGTATGTAGAACAGGGCTTGTTTGAGGTCAAGGAAAGCAATGTACAGAACCCAGACGGATCAGTACGAATAACCCGAACAACAAAAGTCACAGGCAAAGGGCAGATTTATTTTGTCAATAAGTTTGTTGGAAATGTGCGGGAAGCCAGTGCAGAGTAAGAAACAGAAAGAGAGTGAAGGTGTATGAAAAATTTAGATATTAGATCGTATGCGAAGCAAAAAAGAGTTAATTTATGGGAAATTTCAGAGCATTTGGGGTATGCACATGAAACAGCTTTTTCAAGGATTTTAAGACATGAACTTTCAGAAGAAAAAAAGCAGCTACTTTATAAAATTATTGATGAGCTGGCAGCAGGAATGGAAGGGGAACAATGACAGATAATGCTGAGTGGCTGTGAGAAAACAGCATAGGAAAGGAAGTATTGAATACATATGAAGAATGACAATAACATTGTTACTGCATTAGGTTTTATTGCAGGTATATCGACCGTTTTGTTTTTGACTTTGAAGTAGAAAGAGGGTGAAAAAATATGTCTCCATATGCATTAACAGCAGATGAACTTGAAAAGACGTATGAAGGAAAACATTATTCCTATTACCGGCAATGTAACGGTCAGCAAGCATCAGAATTAGAAAAGAATGTAAAAATGCTAATTGCTGAAAATAATCTGACCGCTACGGTTGCTAAAGGGTTTCTGGAATATATGAAGTTAGTTATTGACGGCTGTTCATATCTTCCGAAAGAGAAATAACCCGAACGGAATGTTCTGAAAGACACTCACCTTCAGGTATCTCTTTTGCCAATCTGAGCATAGATGCTAATTTTTCGGAGTAAGGATATTCACTTCCACAGTTGGGGCAAACAACTTTGTCGGAATTGATATTCTCATTCACGATATATGAGCAATGGCAAGGGCAAGAAATTCTGATTTTAATAAACATTTTAATTCACCTCCTTGTTAAATGATAAGGAGATTATATCACAAGAAAGGTATTGGAAAAATGGCAAAGATGAAAAATCATGATTGCCCGCTTGGTGTAAGCTACGTGGCAATTAAGGCTGAAAAAAGCAAGAGAAAGGTGGATTGGGTATCAATGGCATACCTGGTTGTAGATTTAATCATGGTATCAATGGGATTGATACTGGCAGGAGCAGCACTGGCAGCGTGGGTGCTGATCAGATAAGAAAGGAGATTGAATAGTGTATATTGATCCATTTTGGGCCGGAGTAATAACAACGGTCGAAGCTGAATTTGTGGCAGCGGTTGTTTGGGTGTTTTACACAGCATGGAAAACCTGGAGACATAAAAAATGAAGCAGCCGAAGAAATTAACCCGGTCGCAGAAAGAAGCTGTTTCAGCAGCCCATTTAAACGCCAGTGAATGGATGCTGGTGGAAGAAAAAGAGTTTTATTTGAAACTCATTAACAAGGTCACGAATAAAAGAAAAATCGTGGACAAATTTAAAAGAGCGAGGAGACAGGGATAGATGGATGAAAACAAAAATAGCAGAACCGTTCTGCTTACTAAATCTGAGTATGAAGTATTAGCTGACAAACAAGCTAGGCTTAATGTCCTTAAAGAAGTTTTTGAAACCTGTGGTTATATCTCAGATGAAGTTGTGAGGGCTATTCTGGGAGTTGAAAGAAAGGTGGTAAAAGCAGATGAAAATTAAGCTTTTAAGTATGCACCTCAAAAACTTCATGTGTTATGAAGAACAGGAATTTAATTTCCATGATAAGACCGTCATTTCTGGTGCAAACGGAAAAGGCAAGTCCAGCATAGCAAGTGCATATACTTGGTGCTTTCTTGACTGCGATTATGAAATGAGAAGTAATCCAGTTGTAAGACGTGAGGTAAACGGATCGCCGGTAGACGGTGATGTAGAAGTAACTCTGGTTCTGGATATGGACGGAAGAGAGATTACAGTTCGCAAGGTACAGAAGCGTACCTATAGCAAATACGGAAGCTCATATAAAGATGATAACAAGTATTTTATTAACGACGTTCCGAAGACCAAAACTGCATTTAATGAATATCTGGAAATTGGAAATGCTTTTAAGATGTCGAGTAATATCAATGCGTTTCTTAATCAGAAATCGGATGAGGTCCGTAAATTCCTCTTCCAGACCGTCAAAGATATTCCAGATGCATCTGTGGCAGACAAATATCCGGATCTGGCAGAAATGGGAGTGCTGCTTGAAAAATATTCTGTAGAGGAATTATCAGCTATGAACAAGAAAAGAGTAGCTGATATTAAAAAGGAGCTTCCTATATTAGATGGACAGATTAAAGAAAAGAAAGCGGATATTAAAGCCAAGTCAGATATGGACGTATCTGATTTGGAAGTACAGAAAAACTGCCTTAAGCAGAAAATTCAGGAAAACGCTGATAAGCAGCTTGAAAGCGAAAAACTTTATAAGAATTATAATGAGCTGACAGACGGTGTTTTAGAGCTAAAAATAGAACTGTCTGGGCTTGAAAGAAAAGCAAACGAGGCATTAGTGGAAGAAAGAGCTAAAATGTTGAGCGCTTCTGCGTCAAAGATATCGGATCGTGGCGAATTACAGATAGGTATAAATGCTATAGAAACCCAAATTTCTGCGGCTGTAGCCGCTATTGATCGGTTAAAAGGAAAGCTGGAAGGCATCCGTATAGAGTGGAAAGAAGAAAATGAACGAAAACTGGATGAAACCTTGCTTGTTTGTCCATGCTGCAAGCAGCTTTACCCGGAAGAGAAAAAGGTAGAACTTTTTGCCAATTTTGAAAAGGAAAAAGCGGATTTACTTGCTTCGATTACCGCAGACGGAAATAATACCAAAGATCAGTTAGAGAAAAAAACAAAAGATTTAGAACAGTTGAGATTAGATTTGGAAGAGCGAAAAGTTGAGCGTGATGCAGTGACTTTAGAGGCAAAAGAATTGGAAGATAAGTTTTCAAAACTTCCTGAAAAGATTGATATATCCGATACAGCTGAATATCAGGAGATCACAAAACAAATTGCTGAAAAAGAAAAGCTTCTGAAGAGCATGGAAGACACTTCGGAGTATCGAAAGGCGCTTAAGGAAGAAGAACAGGAGCTAAGAGAAGAACTTTTTGGCTGTGAATCAAAAATCCTCATGGCAAATACGGAAGCCGAAGAAAAGCGTCTGGAAGGGTTAAAAGAAAAGAGAACTGACATGGTGCAGCAGCAGGCTGATGCAGAAAAAGTCCTCTATCTGCTTACTGAATTGGAGAAAGCTAAGAATGAAGAACTTTCAGACCAAATTAACCAGAGGTTCAAGCTGGTACAGTGGCAATTATTTGAAACTGCAAAAAATGGCAACTATAAATCAACCTGCGTACCTATGGTTGACGGAAAATCTATCCTTACAACGATTAGCAACAAGGGAAATCGGATCTTGGGTAGAGTTGATATTTGCCAGAGTGTACAGGAAATTGCCGGAATATCAGTTCCAATCTGGGTGGATGACTGTGAATCCTTGGATTCTGAAAACCAGAAAAAGGTTTCTAATATGGTTAACGGTCAGCTGATTATGTTAGTTGTAAACGATAATACAAAATTAAAAGTGGAGGGATAAATTATGGTAATCATGGACAAATGGATTGCTACAGAGAAGGGGAAACCATGCAAAGTCACCCTTGAAAATGACGGATTCCAGTATTGTGTAAAAATGGATGGAAAGGTTTACAAAAAATTTGTTAATGAGCTGTTTGCGGTTCAGTTATTTAATGCGATTTAGCGAGGGAGGAAACAAAAATGAGCAAAGCTTTAGATATGGCAAGAGAGTTAGTAAAGCAGTTGGAAGAAGCAGAGAAAAAGAACAAAGTAAGGCTGTCAGAACTGAAGCCTAGGGAAACATTTAAGATCGGGGAGCATGATTTTATCGTGCTGGATCAGGATGGTTCTAGTCAGACAACAAAAGTTATTTCAAAAGAATTTATGGCAGAGGACGTTGTATTCGACCGAAATACGAAAGATTACAACAAATCAAGCCTTAAAAAAATGATTGAAGCTGATATTCAACCAATCATTGAAAATGCGCTTGGCGCAGAGAACCTGGTTGAACATAAAGTAAACCTTACATCAGTGGATATGCAGCACGAATTTGAAGACTGTGTATGCAAGGTAAGACCGATTACCTTTGATGAAGCCAGAAAGTATAATGATCTGCTTGTCAATAAAGACCTGGGTGACTGGTGGTGGACATGCACCCCATGGAGCACCAAAGAACGTGGTTTGGAATATTCAGTCGCCGTTGTTACTCCTTCTGGCGATGTCGGCAACTGCAACGACTACTACTTTATCCGCGGCGGTGTTCGTCCATTCTGTATCTTAAAATCTCATATCTTTGTATCGAAGGGAGAATAATTATGGCATTAACAATGAAAGCACTTCAGGATCAGATCGATGAGTTAAAAAAAGAAATTAATGCATTGAATGGTAATAATTCTAAGAACAAGAAGTTACCAGCTGGACTTTCAATCGGAGATGAATTTCAGCTTGCCGGAACAACATGGAAAATTCTGAATATTGCAGGTGAGGGATATGTGTGCCTGGCAGAATCTATAGGGAATAAAGAGTTTGATTCTGACGATAACAACTGGGCAACAAGTAAACTGAGAAGTTATCTGAACAAAGAATTTTTAGAAAAGCTGGAAAAAGAAATAGGAGAAGGAAATGTATTAGGGTTTGAAAGAAATCTCCTTTCTCTTGACGGTCAGACAGAATACGGATCATGCACTGATAAAGTGTCGCTTCTGACAGTAGATGAGTACAGAAAATATAGGAAATACATTCCTAATGCAAATAAATGGTGGTGGTTAATTAGCCCGTGGAGTACACCATGTAATGATTATTCCAGTACAGTAGCCGTTGTTTCTCCTTCTGGCAATATCTACAGCAGCTACGGCTGCTACAATAACTTCGGCGGTGTTCGTCCATTCTGTATCTTTTCCTCTTCAATCTTTGAATCAGAGGAATAAGTAAATGCCAGAAAATGATTTAAAAGTAATACTTAAAGCAAAAGAACTGGCGGAACATACCTTGCGAGTGACTTCAAATTGTAACCGGTATCCGAAGAAATACAGATTTTCTCTTGTAGATAAAATGCAGAATAAGGCTCTTGAAATTTATGAGTATCTGTATGAAGCAAACAGAACCGATTTGAAGTCATATCGCAGGGACCGATCAGAATTGCAAACCAAAGCAATCACGCATTGCGATGAGCTTCTGTTTTACATTGAATTGTCCATGAAGTTAAATATTATCAATGTGAAAAGCATGGAATATTGGTCAAAAATGGTGTCTGATATTAAGCATATGTCGATTGCTTGGAGAACGAAGGACAAAGAAAGATAAGTAATTGGGCTGTGAGCTGTACAAACCGTTGTTTCTCCTTCTGGCAATATCAACAACAACAACAACAACTACAATAACAACGACGGTGTTCGTCCATTCTGTATCACACAGATAGTAAGAGTAGGCATTAAGCCGAAATCAGTAAAAGATACAAAAAAGCTCATGACCCTCCCAGGAAGGGTAAATACAAAGGAATTTTTACAATGTATAAAGATGTTATATGCAGTTATGAGAACCTGTATAAAGCGTATAGGAAAGCTAAGTCTGGAAAAGGTTTTAATAGTAGCTGTGCAAAATTTCAGACTATGAATTTGGAAGGTTTGCACCTGTTAAAAGAGCAACTGGAAAATCAGACATATAGTATGAATTCGTACAATGAATTTAAAATATATGAGCCTAAAGAACGGGTGATTAAATCGTGTTCTTTTAAAGACAAAGTAGTGCAGCATTGTCTTTGTGATGAAGTTCTGCATCCGGCATTAAAGAATCGTTTTATCAGAACGAATTATGCCGGGCAAGAGGGAAAAGGCACTCATTTTGGAATGGATTGTCTGAAAGAACAGATGCTAGATTTTTACAGTCAGTATGGACTTTCTGGCTGGATCCTTAAGTGTGATATCAGAAAGTTTTTCTACCAGATAGATCACGAAATCCTCAAGCAGATCGTAGATTATCATTTACCAGATGAGTACGTAAAATGGCTGAACCATTTATTTATTGACAGCACAGAAGGTTTGGGAATTCCTCTTGGAAATCAGGTAGCACAGGTATATGCGCTTCTGATGCTGGATGAAATGGATCATATTATTACAGAAAATCTCAAAATTTCCAGGTACGGAAGATATATGGATGATTTTTATTTAATTCATCCGGACAAAGGGTATCTGAAGATGTGTTTAGATCAGATAACGCAAATTCTGGCAAGTCTTAAATTGGAATTAAATGGGAAAACACAAATAGTTCCGTTTAAATGTGGAATATCTTTTACAGGTTTTCATCATTATGTAACGGCTGAGGGCAAATACATAAGGAAATTGAATGGCAGCAACAAACGTAGATCCAAGAAAAACATCCGTAAATGGATAGAGCTTGTTAAGGTTGGAAAAATGCCAGGAGAGAAGTTTTACGAAAAATATAATGCTTGGAAAAATCATGCATTACATGGAAATTGCATTAAACTGTGCTATTCAATGGATTTGTATGTAAAAGAATTAATGGAGGGAAAATAGATGACAGATACACAGATGGCAGTATCAGAGGAAAAGAAAGAGGCAGTTCAGGCAAGAAACAAGGTGACAGACTACAGCCTTGGAATTTTTGGAACATCAAACAATTTTATTATGGCTATGCAAATGGCTAAAGCGCTTTCGAGCTCTACAATTGTTCCAGCTACATTTCAGAGGAATGATGCAAACTGTTTAATCGCAATCGAGCAGGCACAGAGACTTCATGTCAGCCCTCTGATGGTTATGCAGAATTTGTATGTGATCCAGGGCAGACCGTCATGGAGCTCCAAATTCTTGATTGCAGCTATTAACAATTCTGGAAAATTTGACATGGAATTGCAGTTTGAGGAAACGAAGGGCAAGGACGGGAAGCCATTTTCTTGCATGGCATGGACAATGAAGAACGGCAGACGAGTTGAAGGTATGACTGTTGATATGGATATGGCAAAAGATGAAGGCTGGCTTTCTAAAAATGGGAGTAAATGGAAAACCATGCCACAGCTGATGCTTCGTTACAGAGCTGCATCTTTCTTTTCTAGCCTTAATTGCCCAGAACTGACTATGGGACTGTATACAAAAGAGGAAATGCAGGACAACGACTTTAAGGAATATCCAGTGGAAGAAATGCAGATGCAGGCTCAAAAAGAAATTGCAACCAATGCCAATATGGTTGATTTTGAACCTGAGCCTGAAAAGTCTGAACCAGCAGAGGAACCAGATGGTCAGCAAGTGTTACCGGATTTTATGAAGTGAGGGATATTGATATCAACATGATTAAATTTAAAGCGTTGACTGTGAAGAATAGCGGGAGAGAGTTCAACGAAGTTTGGGTGGAAGGCGATCTAATTCATTCTAATGGGAAAACATATATTCATCCCACGTCAAATGCCGTCACAGTCAAAGGAGAAATAGGCAGATTGATTATAATGCATGAGGTTAAACCTGAAACTGTTAGACAGGTAAAGACAAGAAGAATCAATGATTTGGAGGGAGAAATGAAGAGTATACAGTTGTATGTGTGTGAGCATTGCGGAACGAAGTATAAAGACAAAAATGAGTGCAAGAAATGTGAGAGTAACCATAGGGCTGCGCTGGAAATCCATGATATGAGGTTCCATGCTTGCAAAGATAGTGATAACTATCCTGATAAGGTAGAACTGAAAATGGCTGATGGCAAGATGATTTGGTATCATCGGTAAATTAAGATTTGGAGGATACTATGAAAAAGTGGGTAGAGAACAAAGAACCATCC
>OGWR01000816.1_pt1 | contig 27129 bp, 40 predicted proteins | sample 1576061 | NCBI WGS metagenome assembly OGWR01 (sample SAMEA3541511, study PRJEB24748) | human gut metagenome | biome: human gut; feature: human-associated habitat; material: faeces | place: China | collected 2012 | reverse complement strand
AGGAAGCGATGGTAAATATTATGTGCCAGAGTGGGCGGTCAAAGCATTTGAAGAAGGAATTTTGTACTTTGATGCTTTGACTCCAGATACTCCACCTATTGAACTGTTCATTAAAACTCTTGAAGGCACAATGCATGCTCCAGTCGGGAGTTATGTTATACAAGGAGTACGTGGAGAAATTTACTGCTGTAAAGAAGATATCTTCCTTGAAACTTATGAGCCTGTATTGGAGCGTGAATAAAAATATGGAAATTATAAAAAATATAACAGAAGTTAGTGATGTCTATTTTAATGATGATAAATGGAACACATATGATGGATATTGTATTGAAACAGATTCAAGACAATTATATTTTGTCATAAATAATGGACAAGATTGTTGTGAAAATTGGGGCTATTTATCTAGTGAAGACGATTTTGGAAGCTTTATTGGCAGTGAATTAAAAAATGTTTATGTTACCGATACTAAGTTGGGGACAATAGTATCAAACATGAAAGAAGATCTAGATGCTGGTTCAGCTATGTTTATTAATTGGCATAGCTTTTGTAAAGAAAATACCATATCGTCCTAAAGTTAATGATGTTTATTATTGTGTAACCCCTGAAAGAACGATTGCACGATCGTTTTTTCTCCTACCAGCATATTAGATTGTATGTTATATAAAGCCGGAAAATTATATAGGACATTTAAAGAAGCGGAAAGACATTTAGATAAAGACTATAAAGATTTAATAATACAGGAGGAAGAATAATGAAAGAAGAAACAATTATTCAGATTTTAAATAGTTTAACCACAGTAGGCGAAAAAAGTTTAGATGATTTAATTGAATATTATGGGCATCATATGTTTAATGATTTAATTGCAATGGTATTTTTCGAAATTTTTATAATTTTTATTTTTTATCTTTTTTATAAGTTATTTCCAAAATATAGGCATAAAGATGATATATTGTTTATCATAACTTTAATATCTGTTATTCTTGGCATATTAAGTATAGGTATGGTGTGTTGTTTCATTACTGGCGTCAGTGAATATTTAGCCTATTTACAAAATCCGTTAGGGGCAACTTTGAATTATTTAATAACTGGACGGTAATTATTAGGAGTTAAATTTATGAATGGTAAACTTGATTCTTTTATTTTATGTATATTATTTACTGTCAGTTTACAACTATATATGCGCAATAAATCTTATTTTAATCTGATTATATGTATACTTTTAATTTTGTATGCTATAAGACAAATAATATTTTAAGGAGAATTATTATGTTATATCGTTTTATTTTTAAAATACTAAAAGAATTAGCGGAAACTCAGCAAGATTTAGAAATAACAAGATCTAGTAACATGACAATTTTAACTTTATTATTAGAAAAGAAAATCTGTAGTAAAGAAGAATATGTTTCTACATTTAATGAAATACAATCTAAGAATATGGAAAATATTAATCAAATTAAGAATAAAATTCACGAAATAGAAGAACAAATTAAACAATATGAACAACAAATGAGAAAGAAGAGTTAATAATGTTAGTTAAAGCTACAGCTATAGTTAAATGTAGTGGTATTTATAAATGGGATATTATCAATCCCCTTAAAGATTGTCTTAAAAATGGAAAACCAATAAAAAATGAACAACTGAGGTATGAATGTAATGTTTTTGATTTATTCATTCACGATGCAACAAAAGCCTTTGTAAACGCCGAATTTAAATTAAAAATAGGGGTAATTTTACCTGTCACAGAAGAACAATTTATAGAAGCCAATAAAAATATTAAAGATATTTTAAATACAGGTACTGCCATTATAAATTGTGGTGCGTATGGTAAAGGTAAAATATATCATTTAGAATATACTAAATTAGCAGATAGTGAAAGAGGTAGATTATAATGGAAATTATTAATGATGAAAATTTAACTAAACTTATCGAGGCCATGGTTTGTGTTTGTCAGGAAGATGAAGATGTTACAATAAGACAAAATGCTTTACAATGTATTTATGAGTTAACAAATAAAATACTAGATATGCAAGTTAAAGATAAGTATTTAAATCCAATAGTTGTTGATATTAATCAGAAATGAGTGTAGAAAATGAATCTAATAGTTAATTCAGAATTATTTGAAGCTTTTACTAAAGTATTACATTATTTAAAAATTCATAAAATTGATTATATTAAAACTAATGATATTAAAATGATTGTAAAGCCAACACAAACAAAAAAAGTTATTTATAAGGTTCGGCAATATAGGGAGAAAAAACGATGGACAAGGGAAGCTTTATCCGCCGTTTCCGGAGTAGCCCCTACAACTATTAGACTTATCGAAACAAATACCAGTGATAGACAGAATAGTGTTCGATTAAGTACCCTTATCAGTCTTGCACAGGCTTTAAATGTAAAAGTTAAAGATTTATTCGAGGAAGTGAAGGAATGAAATGTACTATTTGCAATAAAGAAAGTGATAAATTAGTAGATTGGATTCCTAAATGGTTTTCTCCCTATCAATGCACAGAATCACAACTTGAAACCGTTACTTTACACGTTTGTAAATCCTGTATGGCAGATTTATACTTAAATAATATTTATGTGCAAGAGTGCATTGTTTTCATTCACCTAAAATATTATAATGCTGCCTTGAAACAGGATATATTACACATGGCAACAAAAGAATTTATTAATTTGTTACAAAATAAATTTGAAAGGAGAAAAGAAAATGTTCACGGAAACTGAAATCTTTTTAATTTTACTTATTCTTTGTAGTATTATTGTTAATGTGGTATTATATTTCATGTGGAATATAGCTACAAAAAAATTTTCTGAATTACAAAAACAATATATTGATTATTTAACTAAATGTTCTAATGATTTAAAAGAAAAAGAATCAATCTTAAAAGCCTATGATACATGTTTGCATAATAATAAGATTCTTTGCGAGGCTGTTAAAGAATTATTAAAACCTGATGCAGATACAGTTAAAGTTAGTCGTAAACTGGGGGAAATAAAATGTTTGAAATGATATGCAATGGTTTTGTTGGAGTTGCAATCGCTTTTTGCTTTCTTAAATCACAAGCGGGTTTTTGGATAACTTCCATAGAAATTTTATTAGCTTGTATTTTATTTATGTTACTTAGAATACATATGCTGTTATGGAAAGGATTGAATAAGTAATGTTAGAGTTTTGTGTGGTTGCATTTATAAGCACATTAGGAGCTTTTGTGTTTTCTGATGTAATTATGAATTTCTTACGTTGGTTAACATGGATACTTGGCTATCATTTAGAGCAAGGTGATAGAGTTCTTGTTTCCGGAGTTGGTTTAGGCATCGTTTCTCATGCTTTAAATCCTGAATTAGTTAGTGATTCTGAAGATATATATGCGGTGAAAATTGATAAATGTGATGAATATTATATTGGAGCTTTCAAATTTTATCAAATTCATAGAATTTATCGTAGAGGTGAAGATAATGCGTAATTTTGAAAAAGTATCAAAAGTAAAGGAAGCTTTTATTCCACAAAGAAAAACAAAAAAATCAGCTGGTTATGATTTTTTTGCTCCGTGGGGAGGAGTAACTTTAAATCCAGGACAATCTATTCTTTTTAAAACTGGTATCAAATGTCAAATGAATGATGATGAAGTTTTATATATTCATATTCGTTCTAGTTTAGGTATTAAATATAATTTACAGTTAACTAATGGCACAGGTATTATTGATTCTGATTATTATAATAATCCGGATAATGAAGGAGAAATCCTAATTGACATTACTAATAGAGGTAATGCTCCCTATACTTTTAGAAAAGGCGATCGTATTGCACAGGGTATTTTTCATAGATATCATACTGTGGATACAGAAGATGTAGATAATCTACCTGAAAGAGTTGGCGGAGTAGGAAGTACAGGCAAATGAAAATGCCTTTATATTAGGAGTTATAAAGGGGGTTAAGGTGTTTGGTTATACAGAAAAATATAACAGTAAAGGTTTTATCTGAGCTTGGTATAAAAATTAATCAAAAGTTTAAACTTTATGATGGGTTTACTGGAAAGTACTATGGAATATTTTATTTCGGTTCTAACCTTACATTATGGAAATGTTATAGTGATGACTTCGACGAGGATTATTCGGCCGTTTCTAAAAGTTGTGAATATCTTTTATACATTTTAAATGGAACACATCTGTTAGAAACAAAAGATAGTTGACATTTTTAACTTTCTGTTCTACAATTAAATAAAAGATACGAATAAGGATATCTTTTTGGTATCCTTATTTTTATTTAGAAGGAGGTTAATTATGGCAGCATTAGTATCTCTTGCAGGTATTCTAACAGAGCAAGAAGAAGCGTTCTGTATGGATATTGCAATGGGTGTTCGATATGTTGATGCTTTTAGACAACATTTTCCGGAAAAATTAGATACGGTAAAAAGTGTTGGTGCATCGGCTTATTCGAAAGCACAGCAACCTGCAATCGCAAATCGTATTAGAAAATTAATTGAGGCTAGAGAACAGGAACAGTTAAAGTCTATAAAATGGTCTAAGGAAGAATCCATTGAAAAACTTCGTTATGTTATAGCTACTTGCCAAAATGAAATGGAACGTGTTAATCAAGCCTTTGAAGAAGAATTACAATTCCTTCAGGAACAAATTGAGGAAGAAGAAGACCCGAGGGTTATTAAAAGTCTTGTAAATAAGATGATTAAACTTCGTCAGAAAAATCATCTTAATAAAATTCAAGTCACAGGTATTGTTGATGCAGTTAGTGAGTTGAATACTATGCACGGCTTTAACGAAAATAACGTCAATGTTAATAGTGCTGTTTCTTTCGTTGGGGAAGAGGATTTGGAGGACTAAATGACTACGATTAATATAGCAGAAGTTGTTGGTCGTGGTTACGCCAAATTTTGGAACTTTAAAGGTCGTTATAGATGCTTAAAAGGTGGTCGTGGTAGTAAAAAATCCTGTACTACTGCTTTATGGTATATCTATAATATGATGAAGTTCTACGAACGGTATAGATTAAAACCGAATACAATGGTAGTTAGACGTTACTATAACACACACAGAGATTCTACTTATAGACAGTTGAAATGGGCTATTAATAGATTAGGTGTAGACCATTTATGGCATTGCACAGTTAATCCTTTGGAAATCACTTATAAACCTTCCGGACAAAAGATATTCTTTAGAGGTATGGACGATGCACAATCAATCACATCTATTACTGTTGAAGATGGATATATTTGCTGGGTATGGTGGGAAGAAGCTTTTCAATGTTCTAATGAAGATGAATTTAATAAGGTTGACTTATCAATTCGTGGCGCTATACCTTATCCATTATTTAAACAACATACTTTTACATTCAATCCGTGGTCTGATAAAATTTGGATCAAAAAAAGATTTTTTGATAAAGCCGATAATGTAAATATATTAGCTTTAACAACAAATTATCAATGCAATGAATTTTTAGGCGAAGATGATATAAAAATATTTGAAGAAATGAAACGTACTAATCCTCGTCGTTATAGTATCGAAGGAATGGGAGATTGGGGTATTGCGGAAGGTCTTATCTATAGTAATTGGGAAGAAGCTGATTTTGATATCTCATATTTTAGAGATGTTAAAAATAAAAAAGGTATTCCAATTTATAGAGATTTCAAAGGTCTTGACTTTGGCTATGCGAATGACCCAACTGCAATGAGTTGTATTTTTGTTGACGAGGATAAATACGAAATTTTTGTTTACGATGAAATTTATCGTACTCAACTAACAAATCAACAAATTCGTGACAATATTAGATATAAGGGATATATGAATGATGTTATTATTGCAGATAATGAGGATGCGAGAACAATTAACGAATTAAGATTATTAGGTCTAAATCGTATTAAAGCTGCTAAAAAAGGTAAGGGTAGCGTTCTTGCAGGTATTCAAAAATTGCAAGATTATCATATTTATGTTCATCCACGCTGCATGAATCATGTTGTTGAATTTAGTAACTATGTATGGGATAAGGATAAAGATACTGGAAAACCAATTAATGAACCTATGGATGAATATAATCATTTAATGGACGCACTAAGATATGCAACTGAAAGATGTAATCGCAGAACATTTAGTTTTTAGGAGGTTATTATGTTAAAATTACCTGATTTTATGAGAATTGATCCAAATGACTTTAATGCAGAAAACATTCGTCGTATGAGTAGCTATGGTAAACCACAAGAAGATTTTTTAACTGGAGCTGTTCAACAATTTCAAAATAGTGCTTTGTTTAAGGAAAGAAAAGTAGCAAGAGAGTATTTTGAAAATGAAACCGAGATTGATAATAAAATAAGATTTTATTTTAATCGCGAAGGATTACAAATTATTGATAATACTGTGTCTAATGTTAAATTAAGACATTCTTTTTATCGTAAATTAGTAAATCAAAAAGTTAACTATCTTTTAAGTAAAGCCTTTACTATCAAATGTAAAAATGAAGAGTTTGAACAAATCCTTCAAGGTTATTTTAATAAAAAATTTCTTCGTCGTTTACAAAATATGGTTAGACAAGCTGTTGTTTCCGGAATTAATTGGTTTCAAGTTTATTATGATGAAGATGGAAATTTATTATTTAAAAGAATACCCGATTATGAAATCATTCCTTTTTGGGCAGATGCAGACCATACAGTTTTAGATGCAGTAATTCGATTTTATGAAATTATGGAAATTAAGCCAAATGGAGATCAAATTCCACATCAAAAAATTGAATATTATACACCTCAAGGAGTTTGGTTTTATGAATTAACAGCTGGTGGAATACGAATTGATCCGGATAAAGAAAGTTTTGTTGATAGTCATTTTCGAATTAAGAAGAAGAAAACTAATGAAAATGGTTTAATTGATACAGATGAATTTGGAAATCCTATTTATGTATCTGATCCCATGTCTTGGGGACGTGTTCCTTTTGTTTGTATTAAATATAACATGGAAGAATTGCCATTATTAAGATACATTAAAACTTTAATAGATGACTATGATTCCATTACCAGTGATATTAGTGATCAAATTCATGATGTTCCTAATAGTATTCGTATTGTTAAAGGTTATGATGGCACAGATAAAGATGAATTTATGCTTAATTTAAAGCAAACAAAAGTTGCCTATGTAACGGAAGAGGGCGATCTTACTAATTTAGATATACCTTTTAAATTAGAGGGAGCCGAATTACATTTAAATCGTTTACGTAAAGATATTTATGAAGATGGTTCGGGTGTAGATACTCAACAAGATGAAATGCGAGATATTAGTGGTGAAGCTTTAAAATTTAAATATATTGATTTGTCTTTGGATTGTAACGATATAGGTGTACAAGTAATTGAAGCATTAGAATCTCTTGCATGGTTTATTAAAGAACACGAAAAAACATTTAATAATAAAGATTTTACTTCTGAAGATTTCGATATCATCTTTAATACTGATATGATTACTAATGAAGCCCAAACAATTCTCGATTGTAAAAATAGTGAAGGTGTTATTAGTAAACAAACTATTGTTTCGAATCATCCATGGGTTATTGATTCAAAAGAAGAGATTCGTTTATTGGAAAAAGAACAAGAAGAAGAACAACAAAAAGAACTTGATATGCAGTTAAAATTAACAAGAGCTTCTTATGGAGGAAATAATGAGTAATCAGGATTATTGGCAACAAAGAGCAGAACGTAATTTGCAAGCTGTGGAAGATATTGCAGTTGATTATAATCTTGAATTAGCTAAAGAATATAAAAAAGTAATTAAAGAGCTTCAGGAAGAATTAATGCTTTTTTATGCTAAATATGCAGAAGAAAATAAAATTTCTTTGGAAATGGCTAAAAAAAGATTATCCGGTAAAGAATTATCAGAATTTAAAGAAATTATTCAAGATTATATTGAACAGGCTTCACAGTATGATACTAAAAATGCTCAAAGTTACCTTAAAAATTTAAAGGAACTTCAAGATCGTGCAAGATTATCCAGATTAGAATTATTAATAGCCGAATATAGGCATGCTATTGAAATGCTATTATTAAAACAGGAAGATCAACAACCGAATATATACCTACAAGGCTATGAAGATATGTATTACCATACTTTATATGACGTGCAGACTTATTCGGGCGTAGGTATGTCCTTCACTACCCCTTCCAAAGATTTAGTTATTAGTGTTCTCTCACAAAATTATTTAGGAGAGGATTTTAGTGATCGTCTTTGGAAAAATAAAGAAATGCTAATTTATAATCTTAAAAAAGAAATGCAATTTGCTTTTGCGGCTGGAAAATCATCTAGATATGTTGCGGATAAAATTGCCAGCGCCATGAATACACGCCAAGGTGTAGCAATGACTTTAGTCAGAACTGAAATGAATAATGTAGCAAATCAGGCGGCTTTACAAGCTTATACACAAGCTGGCATAAAAGAATATCAACTTTTAGCAACTTTGGATTTTAAAACATCAGAAATTTGTATAAGTATGGACGGTAGAATTTTTAAAGTATCTAAAGCTGAACGAGGGGTAAACTTTCCACCATTTCATCCAAATTGTAGAACAACAACTGTTCCAGTTATAGATGGGCAATCTTATACACAACGCATTGCTAAAGAAGAAAGTTATTATACAGTTGATAAAAATATCAGTTATAAACAATGGTTAAAAGAATATGTAAATAAATAAGAACTTTTATATTGAATTTTAAGAATTTATATTGTATAATGTACTCGTAGATGATTCTACGAGTACATTTTTTATGAAAAGGAGCGAATGATATGACAAAAGAAGCCTTGATTGCTTTTGGCTTAACAGAAGAACAAGCAGAAAAAGCAATACAACTGCATAATGCAGCTATGGAAGGTTATGTGCCTAAAGGGACTTATGATGTGCTAAAGGCAGAGAATGAAAACCTTGTTGCAACAGTCAACAGCAATAAAACAGAACTGGAAAAATTGAAAAAATTTGAAGGTACTAATGCTGAACTTGCCGCCAAAATCGAAAAACTTCAGGGCGAGGCTACTACGAAGGAAACTGAGTATAAAGAGCAGCTCGAAAAATTACGCAAAGTTAATGCAGTTGAATTAGCCTTATTAGCTGGCGAAAATAAACCGCACGATTTGCAACTTGTAAAAGGGTTAATCGATTTAAGTCTAATTAAATTAGATGGGGACAAGGTTGTTAGTGGACTGAAAGAACAGGTTGAATCTTTGCAAAAAGATAAATCTTTCTTGTTTAAACCTGCGGATAATCCTGGAAATCCTAGTGGCAATACACCGAGGGACAGTGATACCAATAAAAAAGAGCCTACAACAAGTGAAGATTTCGGTAAATCTTTAGCAAAACAAAAACTTCAAATGCTTGGGATTCAGACAGAAGGAGGAAATTAAAAATGACAATGAAGTACAAAACTATTGCTTACGATTCTGCTAAGCATATTCTTGCAATGCCTGATCACTATGTACCTATTGCAAGAAAGGCCACAAAAGCCACAGAGGCTGGTGGTATGGTAGTTAAAGAAGGTGATCGTTTTATTATTAAAGCGGGTACTATTTATCCGTCTAATGACAATAAAGCGATTGGTGTTGTATTGCAAGATTATGATGTAACTGAAAGTGATGCTTCCATGGCTATTGTTTTACATGGATTTATTCGAGCAGATCGTTTACCTACTCAGCCATCAGATGCAGCACTTAAAAATTTAAGAATGATTTATTTCTTAAAAGATGACATGACCATCTTACAACCTGCGGATGCGTCTGTTGGTGGTTAATTATTAGTAAAGGAGAATAATAGAAATGAAATCTATTTTTGAAATTTTTGATTCAAAGGCCATTGCAGCTTATTGGACTGATGTTAATACAGCCATGAAAAATCCTATGATTGGTAGTCAATTTTTTCCTAATAATAAAAATAATGGTCTTGAGCTTGCATGGATTAAAGGTCGTAATCAACTTCCTGTTGCATTGCAACCGTCTGCTTTTGATACCAAAGCGACTTTAAGAGATCGTATTGGTGTTACTGAAGTTTCTACGGAAATGCCGTTCTTCCGTGAAGCAACTCGTATTGGTGAAAAAGAACGTCAGGATATTCAAAATCTGTTGGCTAAAGGCATTCCTTTTGCACAGCCTACTATTGCACGTGTATATGACGATATTACTCGTCTTGTAGATGGTGCATTGGTACAAGCAGAACGTATGCGTATGAGCTTGCTGGTAGATGGTACTATCTCTGTTACTGCAACCGTAGGCACTGGTCGTGATATTAGTTATCAATATAATTATGATCCTGACGGCGATTGGGCTTCCGACCATAAAATCATTTTGACTGGTGATAGTGTTTGGACTCAAGAAAAGAAAGCTGTAAATGATCCGATTGGTGACTTACTTGACGCAACAACTACAATGGCTGATCAATATGGTGTCACTCTTACTCGAGCATTGATGACAACTAAAACATTGCGAGATATGTTGGCTTCTGAATCCATTAAGAAATTTATGAATCCATTAGCAGCTCCGAATATGTTGGTTTCTAGCGCTCAGGCTAAATCCTTTGTAAGTCAAGAAACTCAACTTGAAATCATTACATATGATAAGATGTTCAAAGATGAACAAGGTGTTGACCATAAATTCTATCCTGATGGATATGTAACTTTGTTACCGAGTTATTCTTTAGGTAATACTTGGTTTGGTACTACTCCCGAAGAATATGATTTAATGAGCGGTAATTCTTCCGCTTCTGTTTCTGTCGTAGCTAATGGTGTTGCCATTACCACAGTTAAAGAACCGCATCCGGTAAATGTATTTACTATTGTAGATGCTATTATGCTGCCTTCCTTCGAAAGAATGGATGACATTTATGTAATGAAAGTTCAATAATTAGGAGGCTAATATGTCTAAGGTTAAAGTACAGTTTCCCATAACTGTAAAATATAATCGTAAAGTATATCCTCCCTATACTGATATTATCGCCGATGAATCTGATCTTCCGGAAATGAAAAAATCTGGAGCTGTTGTTTTTGAAGAACAAGTAGAACAGGAAGAAAAACCTGTTGCAACTCCAAAAAGAAAAAAATCTAAATCTGGAAGATTAACGGAATGAAAACTGTTGATAAATCTTTAGTTACGGACATTGTAAAAGTAAAGCTCGGAGTGGATACACCCTCCGAGCCTTTACTAAAAACAACGGTAGATGAAATAGAACAGACTATTTTAAATTATTGTAATATTAATGAAATTCCTAAAGAATTAACTTATACTTTTGCAAATATGGTGGTTGACTTATTTAGGTATGAAGATGAGTTTATAAAGGCAACAACTGTTTCCGTAGAAGGTGAGGAGGAAGAAGCTGAGCCAGATGTGAATACAGGCAATATCAACTCTATAAGGGTAGGGGATACTACTATAACCTTTGGAAGTGGTAGCGATACCTCTATATATAACAAGAATTTAAGAAGTCATCAAGCTAATTTAGATACTGTTGTTTTAGATTATGAATCCCAACTGAAGAAATTTCGGAGGTTAGTATGGTGATAAAAATTGGTTTTACAAGAAAACTCTTTAAATCATTAATGTATAAAGACAGAATGGAAGTTTATCGGTTAGGTTTAACTATGGGGGAGGACTTTACTGTATCAAATGAACAATCCGTTCAGCCTATTTATACAAAAATTCCTTGTAAAATTAGTTTGAATTATCAAGATTTACCGGAAGAAGATTCATTATTAATAAACCCAACAAATCAGCATATTGGAATTTTTTGTGATCCTTCCTATGATATTCGTAAAGGTGATAAGATTAAAGCTTATGTACTAGACGATCATGGAAATGTATTAGATACATATACAGATTATGCTGGTAGACCTGAAAAGCATACTTCCCATCAGCAATTTGCTCTTGTAAATAGGGAGTTTGCCTAATGTCTATAAAATTTGAGCATAAAGATTTTGACAAGTTTTTAAAAAATTTCGAGAACCTAGAAAAAGATTATGATTTATTTTGTCGTCAGTTTCTTTTAAAAGAGGCCATGAAGGTATTAGCTGACACAAAAGCACTAACTCCAGTTAAGACAGGGGATTTAAGAAATCGCTGGGAATTAACTCAAGTTTTTAAAACTGCTAAAGGTTATTATATTCAAATTTTCAATTCACTAGAATATGCGTCATATGTGGAAGATGGGCATAGGCAACAAGTCGGTAGATTTGTTCCTGGAATTTTTGTTGGTGGGAAGTTTGTTTATACAAAAGGAGCTAAATCAGGAATAGTATTAAAAAAGCCTTTTGTAAATGGTTTTCATATGTGCCGGATCGCAATTGATAGATATGATGATACAATTAAAGCCAACTTTGAAGCTGCATTTAAAGCATTTTATAAAGGAAAAGGATTATGATTATACCAATTAAAGGCGATTTCATTATTAGTGCAATGGCAAAAAATATTGCAAATCGGTTAAAAAATGATTCTGTAGACCCACCCATAATTCCAACTATTTTTAAAAATAAGATAATGGAAGGTGCAGTAGAGCCCTTTTTCGTATTATCTGTAATTGATGTAACACAAGAAAATGGGATGACTGCTTCGGCTTGGAGAACATATCGAATGAAAGTCGAATATTATTTAGAAGAATCCGATTATGGTAGGCATAGTGAATATCGTGATATGGCTGAAAAATTGTTTGGTATTCTAAGAATGATCGACATTCCAGATAAACAAGATGGCGATGAAGTAGTAACAAGAAAAGCAAAGGCAAGTAAGATGAATTATCAAATTATTGAAAATGTCTTACAGTTCTTTGTTAATTATAAAATTAAGGCAAAACTTATTTTGCCTGAAGAACCTAAAATGCAAGTTTTGGAAATTCAACGAATGGAGGATGAAGAATAATGGCAGGTGGAACTTTTGAAGCTATGAATAAAGTTCGTCCGGGTGCTTATATTAATTTTCAAAGCGCATCTCAGCCTTTGAATATGGTAGGCGATCGTGGAATTGCTACATTACCAATTCAAATGAACTTTGGCGCTAATGATGTATTAATTAGTTTAACTCCAGAACAACTTTTAGATGGCTCCTGTGAAAGTATTATTGGCTGTAATATTATGGATGAAGAATCTTTAATATATCAGCAAGTTTTGACAGATTGTTCTAAAGTTTTGCTTTTCCGTATGGATACTGGAGGCACTAAAGCAAAGCTTATTTTAAACAATCTTACGGCTACTGCGAAATATGCAGGTGTTGGCGGAAATAAAATTGCCGTTTCCGTGGTTGAAAATGGGTCTGCATTCGATGTTATTACTACTTTTAATGGAATTGTTAAGGATACACAGACAGGGACTACTGTAGGCGATATCGAAAATAATGATTTTGTTGATTTTAGTGGTACAAGTTCCGCATCTTTAACAGCTGATGCAGGCGGGGAATTGGAAGATGGTACAAATGGAACTGTAGTTAATTCTAATTATACTCGTTATTTTGAATTGTTGAAAACTGCAAAATGGAATACAATGGGTATCCCACTCGAAACATCAACTGAAATACACGCTCAAGTAAAATCCTTTATCAGTTATATGAGAGAAACAACTGGAACGAAAGTTCAGGCTGTTTTAAACAATATTGATGCGGATACAGAGGGCATTATTTCTACTCTTAATCAAGGTTATATATCCGCTCAGTATGAGATTACAGTTCCTATCTTTGTGGCTCGTGTAACTGGTATGAGTGCAGGTTGTGCAATTAATAAATCTTTAACTTATTATGCTTTTGAAGATGCAACAGAAATCATTAATCAATTGACACATGAACAAATTATTGATGCTTTAAGAAGGGGTAAATTTATTCTTTCTTCTCGTCAAGATGGCGTTGTTGTTGTTGAACAGGATATTAATACATTGCATACGTTTACTGCACTAAAAGATTATTCTTTTAGTAAAAACAGAGTAATTCGTACCATTGATCAAATTAATAATGATATTCGTTTATTATTTGAAAAGAGTTATTTAGGTAAACAGAATAATAATGATGATGGTCGAGAAATATTTAAAGCTGATATCGTTGATTACTTAAATAAACTTCAAAAAATGGGCGCTATTCAGAATTTTGACGGCTCTACAGACATTACAATCAGACAAGGTGCTAACCTTGACGAAGTTGTAGTTGAATTGTATTTACAGCCTGTTGATTCAATGGAAAAATTGTATATGACAGTAACTATTCGTCGTTAAGAAGGGAGGACTAAATAATGGCACAGGAGTATGATTATTTACGAGCTGGCGATGCCGTTTCCGGTCAAGAAGGTTGGGCAACTATGGTTATTGACGGTGTTCTTACAGAATTGTTTATGATTAAGGATTGTACAATGACTTTCACAAAACGCAAGAAAGAATTTCGTTCTCTTGGTTTTCGTGGGGCGCAACATAAATCTTCTGGCTGGTCTGGTAAAGGTGAATTTACTCTTTACTATGTTTCTTCTGTATTTCGTAAACTTATGCGTGAATACGCTAAAACAGGTAAAGATTTATATTTCACTATTACTATCAAGAATAATGACCCAACTACCACAATCGGAAAACAGGTGTCTGCATTCTATTACTGCAATATTGATGAAGGGGTCTTGGCGAAATTAGATGTTGAAAGCGAAGTTTTGGAAGAGCCTATGACTTGCACATTCTCCGACTTTGAATATTTAGATTACTTTTCAAGCCCTAATCCGGAAATTTAATTGGAGGTTATTATAATGGAACTTTTAGATCTTATTCGAAATCGTGATATACGTGATACAAAAGAAATTACTTTAAAAGGTGAGCTTGCAGGAATAACAATTACTATTAGAGCTATTGATGCCGATGAATGGCAAGAAGCTAGAGCTAGGGCAATTAAAATTAATGCAAAAGGTGAACCAACAGTTGATAATATGGCATTATCCAGTAGCTTAATGGCTATTGGCTGTGTAAACCCTAATTTCCGTGACCCGGCTGTTTTAGGTGGTGTTACAGTTCCAACGGAATTTATTAAAGCTAAATTTAAACCCGGCGAAATTGAATTTATTGCAAATAAAATCATGCAACATTCTGGCTATGGTGAAGAGGCTGTTGACACAGCAAAAAAGTAAAACAGCTCTTTAAAGAAGGAGATTCCGATACAGTGGCAGCATTTTGGTGTTTCAGAAGACTTCATTGGAAGCCTTCTGAATATCTAAATTTGCCAATTTCAGAAAAAGCCTGTGTGCTGGCATTTATTGAAATCGCCGCTAAACAAGATGCTGAATTACAAAAGAAAACGAAAACATAAAAGATAGCGAGGTTAGCCTATGGAAGTCAGGAATACATTATATTTAAACGATCAAATGTCCCCTGTGCTAAATAAGGTTTTAGCCTCGCTTCGTCTTACTTTAACGGCATTAAATCAAACGCCGGGCGAAGCGAGTCTATTTAAAGCAGCTTCGCGGGATATATCAAAAGCTAATGCTTTACTTAAAGATTTTAATTCTGATGTTAATCGTTCTCAGAATTTAATTAAGGGGCTTGGCTTTAAAGATGAAAATCCTATTGGAAACGTATTTTCAAATGCAATGAATCCTTTAACAGAATTATTAGCTGGTGTGTATTTGTTGAAAAGTACCATTTCAGAAATTGGACGTGTAACAGATATAGGCGATGCCTTAATGTTAAATGCAGCGAGATTAAATATTATTAATGATGGTTTAAGAACACAAGATCAACTATCCAGAGATATTTATGATTCTGCACAAAGATCAAGAGCTGACTATTTAGCTACAAGCCGAGTTATTGGTCGTATGGGTATTCTTGCAGGACACGCTTTTGCAAATAACAATGAATTAATAGCTTTTACCGAGTTAGTAAATAAGGCTTTCCTTGTTGGTGGTAGTACACCACAAGAACAAAAAGCGGCCATGTATCAGCTCACACAAGCTATGGCCTCTGGAAGATTGCAAGGCGATGAAATGCGTACTATTCGCGAATCTGCTCCTTTAATTAAAAAAGCTATACAAAATTATATGGGACTTGATGATGCAGCTTTTAAAGAAGCGCAAAAAAATGGGGAAATAACTGCTGAAGTAATTAAGAATGCAGTTTTTCAAAAAGCTACAGAAATTGAAAATAAATTTAATGAACTTCCTATAACATTCGGTCAAGCTATGACGATGGCTGGAAATAGTCTGCTAATTGGAATGGATGAAGTATTTACTGGCATTAGTACCAGCGGCGTAGGAATGATTCAAACACTTGTAGAAAATTTTGATATATTAGCTGGAATTTTAGGCTACATTGCAGGCGTTTCTCTTGTTATATTAGTTCGTAATATTGCAGCAGCGCTTCCTGGAGCCGCTGCGTTGGCATTAAGTTTTATTGCTATGAATTGGCAAGTATTGCTCGTAGTAGCCGCCGTCGGAATGTTAATGAAATTATTTTTAGCTTTTCCGGAAGCTTTTGGAGTTATTATGGGTGGTATTAATGCAATGAAAACAGCCTTTATGAATTTAGTAAAAATGGTTGCCGATTATTTTATCTTACTATTTAATAACATAATTCTTCGAGGAATGAATTTTGTTTTAGATAAATTAGGTAAAGAAAAAATTGGTTATGTAAGTATGTTTGCGATGGAAGATGTAGGAGCTAGTTATAAATCAGGTTATGATTGGGGAACTAATTTTGCTAAAGATACTAACACTAAAATAGACAGTTTTTTAAATACCATGAAAAATACATTTAATCCAAACGGTGTTGGAGCTACTGGTGGAGTTAAAGCTAAACCTATTACAGATCTTGATACTGTTGGAGAAGTAAAAAATGTTAAAGGTGGTAAAATTAGTCTTGATGAAGATAGTATTAAGTGGATCAAAGAATCTCAGGCAATAGAATTTGTGAATAGGTATACTACAATGCGTCCAATTATGAGAGTTGTGTTTGGAGATGTGCATCAAAATGCAGATGTAGGACAAATTGCAGATGATTTGGCGGATATGTTTGAAAATGCCTATAATTTAAGTGTTGGAGAGGAGTAGGATAAAATGGTTGCACAATCCGGAAAAATAAGTGATACTACCACACTTCTTGAGAGCCTTTCTCCAAATTCGGATTCTATAAGTAGGGCTAGAGGCGATGTAAAGATATTTATTGTGTATAAAGGAGATACAGTGCAAATTCCTGTAAATCCTTCAGACTTAAAAATCGCTACTCCAGGAAATAACAAAACTTATCCTATTGTATCATTAGGAGAAATAAATGTTTTAAAAAATCCTAAATTAAGCACGATTGGATTTAGTTGTTTTTTCCCAACAATAGAAACACAGAATTATCCATATGTGTTAACAGGCAATTCAGAACAAACTTTTTATACTGCATTAATTAAGCAAATTTTAGATAGGCAAAATAAAGCACAATTTCATGAACCCTCATTTTATGTAAGTTTATTTAGTAAGATTAGAGATAGCAAAGAACCTGTAAGGTTAATTATTACTGGACTTGCTGTTGGATTTAATAAACTTGTATCTATTGAAAAATTCGATTATGATTGGAAGGAAGCAGATCCAGATCCATATTATGATATCGAATTTAAAGTTTATCAAATTTATGCAGTTAATAACGCTACTGTTGATGAAGATGGTACAATAACTGTTGATACTGGTGGATTAAGAACAGATGAATCCGAGGCCTTAACAATGGGGGATGAAGTAAGTGTGACAGGTACAATTTATAAAGATCCAGCTATGCAGTTTGTAGATAGGTATGTTAAGAATAAAACTGGCTGTTACGTAAATCTTTTAGATTTCGATAATAATGGAGCAATCCATATAACTGATAATGAAGATCGTTGGATTGGTTGGGTATCCGAAACAGCGGTAAATAAAATATCGGGTATACTGTAATGAATATTTTATTAGCTGTACAACTTCCGAATACTAAAGTTTTTGAAATTTCTCAAGTTGTCTTTGATATATCTTGGACAACGACATTGCTAGAACAGCCTGGAAAATTAAGATTCTCCGTACCTAATAATATTGAATTAATTTTAGAATTTGCAACCACTGTTAATTTAAGAATTGACGATATACCAATTTTCTATGGATATGTTGTTAATATGACAGCTTCTGAAGATACTATTACTTATGAAGCCGTTGATCAAGTTTTTTATTTAAAAAATAAAGAATCCTATGTCTTTTCCGGAAAGACAGCAACTCAGATTTTTAAAGCTATTTGTGAAGACTGGAAATTTACTTACAAAATAGTTGATGATTGTTTATGGGAAGTTTCTCCACGAGTTCATGATGGAAAATCCTTGTATTCAATAATTAATTATGGATATGATGAAGCTTTAGTGAATATACAAAATTGGTTTATTCTGAGAGATAATTATGGTACATTAGAACAAATCAGTTTATTATCAACAAAAACAAACTACTACATTTCAGACGATTTAAATATTACAGGTTACAATTTTAAGAAAAACATTGACAGGGATTCATATAATCGTGTAAAATTAGTACAAGACAATACGAAAGAAGGAGTTCGTAAAGTTTATGTGGCTCAGGATGATGAAAATCAGCGTAAATGGGGCATATTGCAATATTACGAAAAAGTAGATAAAACAGCAACAGAAAATCAAATCAAACAAAGAGGCGATGCTCTTTTAAAGGTTAAAAATAGGGAATTAAAATCTTTAAGAGTTGAATGTGTTGGTTTACCCTATTCTTTTAGAGCTGGAAATTGGTTAACCGTTAAATTAGACCCTTTGACTAAAGCTGGTTTCGTTAATATGCAGGAATATATTGCAACAGATTGTTCGCACACTTGGAAAAATAATGAGCACATAGTTAAATTAAATTTAAGTCAATATAGTTTGGATGTAGGTGTTTAATATGGAAGATTCTGGAGTTGTTCGGATTCTAAGTATAACGCGAAAAATGGTAAAACAGAGAGCTCAAAGTTCCGATATGTCTGATTGTGTATACGGAACAGTGCTTTCTGTTTCTCCTTTAAGTGTACAATTAGATTCGAGAACGACATTAGGTGAAAATCAATTAGTTGTCGGAGCTTTATGTAAGGAAACAATAATTAAGATTCCTTTTCCGGAAAAAGGACAAGTAAAACATAAACATCAAGCTATTCATAATGGTATGCACAATACTACAGAAGAACTTCCAGAGATACAATTATGGCGTGGCTTGAATCCCGGCGACAGAGTTATTTTAATTAGATTTAATAATGGACAGAAATTTTTAATTCAGCAAAGGGTGGAGGGAATACCATGATACCCACAAATCGCAATATTATTGTAAATCAAATAGGGCAAAATGAAGTTACAAGAACTTATAAGGTTGATAATTATAATAAACGAATTATAGGTACAACAGATGGACAGTCTGCTATTGAACAAGCAATAATGAAAAATTTCGATACTGAAAGATATGCTTATGTTATTTATTCTAAAAATTATGGAATTGAATTAGAAAAGTATATCGGTAAAGATTTTGACTATATTCAAGCAGATTTACAGAGAGCTTTGGAAGATTGTTTATTAGCGGATTCTCGAATTTATGCTATTAGTAATTTACAATTTACACAAGAAGGACTTGACTATATGTCAATTACTTTAGATTTACAAACTGAATCTGGCGTATTGCCAATAACTTTGGAGGTGAAAAAATGAATGTTTTAAGCGAATATCTGCAAAAATATACTTATGATTATATTTTAACGGAAGCATTAAGCAAAGTTCCAGATAATGTTGATAAACGAGAAGGTTCGATTATTCGAGATGCTTTATCACCATGTTGTTACGAAGCCGCAAAACACATATTATATTTAGCTGATATTATCGAACAAACATATATCGAAACTGCAAATGGATTATGGCTTGATGGGCGTGTAATAGAGGGGGGTATAACTCGAGATCCCGCAACATACGCTAAAAAATTAGGAGTATTTAAAACACAGCTAGATGAACCTTGTCAAATTTCTATTGGACAATCTTTTTCAACCGTTGGAGATACTATCTTAAATTATACCGCAGTACAGGTATACACAAATGAAGATGGTGATGTAGTACCCGGAAGTTATGTTATGCAATGCAATACTGTTGGTAGCGTGGGAAATAGTTATATAGGTAGAATCGTTCCTAATGATTATATTGAAAAGTTAGCAAGTGCTGAAATTACTACTTTACTTTATCCGGGAGAAGAAGAAGAATCAGATGATTCTCTAAGAGAAAGATTTTTAGCTAATTTAATGAAAACAGCGTTTGGCGGTAATATTGCACAGTATCGGCAATGGGCTAAAGAAATTCCGGGCATTGGTGGTGTTCAAGTTTATCCTGTATGGGCAGGAGGAGGAACTGTAAAGTTAAGTATTATTGATACAGATTACAATTCTTGTTCTTCAGAATTTTGTCAAACTATTTTAGAAAAATTCGATCCGGAAAATTCTGGCGGGGAAACTGGTTTAGGGTTAGGTATTGCTCCCATTGGGCATAAAGTAACAGTAAGCACTCCATTACCTAGAACAATTAATGTGTCTGGAAAAATCACTTTATTGCCAGGATATAAATTAGAAACTTTGATGCCTGATATTAAAGCTGCTTTAGAAAATTATCTTTTGTCTTTAAGAGAAGCTTGGGAAAATAGTGACGATGAAAATAATTATTCTGTAACTGTTTATTTAGGTAGAATTAATTTTGCTATTCTAAATGTTAAAGGTGTATCTAGTGCCTATGAATTAAAGTTAAATGAAACAGACACAGATATTAAATTAACGGAAACGAGCTCATTACAAGAAATTCCTGTATTAGGTACGGTGAGTCTAGATGAACAATAGGTATGGTTTATACAGAACTAGAATTGGTCGTTATTTTCCTCGTTATTATGAAGGTATTTTAGAAACAGATGAATTAATTAAAGTTGAAAATGATATTTGGAATAACTTATATTTGTTATTAAATAAAGCAAAAAATAATCAATTTATTGCATACGCAGATGAAGATGGTATTTATGCTTATGAACAATTATTCCAAATAGTTGCAGATCCGGAAACAGAAACATTAGAGGAAAGAAGATTTAGATTATTAAATAGGATACAAACATTATCCTATTATACAATGATCTATCTTCGTCAAAAATTAGACTCTTTATTTGGAAAAAATAATTATGAAATAGAAATGGATTATCCGAATTATACCTTATACATTAAAAGTAATGCTTCTAATTCTTTTATTTATAAGGAAAGTATTGCTACTATAAATAAAATAAAACCTGCAAATATTGTATTTATCAATGTTCCATTTATTCCAACTACAATTGAAATTGGCGAAGAAATTTATCAGCAAAAATGGTGGTGGAATTATATTTTAGGTGGTAAATGGAAAGTAGGTCAAAAACCTATTATAAGTGTTCAAGAATTAGCAAAATTAAAATCTGAGGAGGTGCAATCCTTGACTCCATTAATGCTTAATAAATTAAAAACGTTTACAGGGGAAGAAATACATGCAGTTCTTATAAATGATACTTATAAGATAACAAATTTTGTTCAAAAAATTATTACTGGTGGGTATTTAAGAATCCAATATAATATTGAAAATTGGGAAGAAATAAAATTAATTACTAATATTAAATTTTTAGATGGAAAAGATTTAATTCTTTCTAATGATCCTGTTTATATTCCCATTGCTTCAGATACTATGATTGAACATCGAATTAATATTCGGGAGGTTGGAACAAATGGCTAATAATATTGTTATGAAAATTACTGATTATATCGCTCATTTATGGCATGACACAGATAACGACATTGTAATGGCTGAAAATGTTAATGGTTGGGAAAATACATTGCAACAGCATGCAGAATTTTTAAAAAGATTTTCTTGGCAACCGAATACACCATATCCTAAAAATTCTGTGTTACTTTATCCTTTTGGATTGCATACTAAATTAGTATCTAAAAATGCTGGTACAAGTGGAAGTAATGAACCAACATGGTCGGAAGCAAGTGGACAAGAAGGTTCCAGAACGATAACAGATAATGATATTATTTGGGAAGAACAACCAATTCAAGTATCTGCAGATTCTACACCAATAGGAACGATTAAACAGCAATTATGGAATAGCGCTCCTCCAGGATACTTAAAAATGACACAAAGTTATGTATTAAATAGATCAGAATATCCAGAATTATGGAATGTTGTTGAAACTCGTATGCCTTTAACGACTGAGGTTGAATGGCAAAAAATGTTAACATTAAATAAAACTTCTGTTCCATTTTTTTCTAGTGGTGATGAAAGCACAACTTTTAGAACACCTATATTATTGGATGATATAACAGCTTCTGATAGTATTAGTTTTGTTAAAGAAGAAAAAACTAATATTGTTGGAAATTCTTCTTCTTTTGCTTTTAATTCTGTTGTTACTGTTGGTTCTAGTGGAACAGCCGATACAGATTTAATTATTATGGCAATAAGTTATGATAATACAACTATTAACGGATATGTAAGTGGTGTAAATGTAATGCACACCGCAGGCCGTTCTAAATATGGTCAAGGCGCTACAAGTATTTCTTTTCCTGTTCCTAAAGGGGCTAGTTGGAGTGTTTCAGGCGGAAGAACTATTTATGCTTTAAAAACAAAATCAATTAATAATACAGGAACTTCGACAGTTATTAAATCTGCTAAAGTTGGTATGCCTTATTATTTAAGAACCTTAAATTTATAAGGAGAAATAATAATGATAAAATTTAGAATATTTAAACAAAGATTGAGTTATTATGGAGATTCTGAAGTTGTTGCAGATAGTAAGGGTTATTTAACATTTACACTTGAAACCTCTGAAGATTGGGCTAATTATGTAGGTAAGACAGTACAATTTACCAAGAACGGAAAAACTTACAATGTAACCAACATTTCAGATGGCGTAGAATATCCAGTACCGTGGGAAGTTTTAGTTGGTGCAGGAATAATGCAGGTAAATGCTTTTGCCGTATCTATGGATAACAAAAGAGCAACAACTAATGAAATCGATATAGAAATTATTGATAGTGGGTTTAATGAGGATAGTCTACTTCCTGAAGATCCTACTCCGGATATATTTGAACAATATGTTCAACAAGTTCAGGAAAATGCAGATAAAGCTGTTAAAGCGGCTGATGAAGCTAAAAAGGCACAAGAAGCCTCCCAAAATATTAAAAACCAAATTGATGTAATTTATCAAAATGTTAAAGATGTTAAATCAGATATAGAAGATTTACTTCATCAAGTTCAGGAATCAACAAATACAGCTTATCAATATGCAGAAGCGGCTAAAACTTCTGCAGAGGCGGCTAGTAAGTCAGAAACAGAAGCTGGACGTTATGCTGGTGAATCTAAAATATATTCACAAAATGCTAAACAATCTGAAACAAATGCTAAACAATCTGAAACAAATGCTAAATTGTCAGAGGAAAACTCTAAATTAAATGCAGATAAAACACAAGCTAATACAGAAATAGTATTAAGCACCAAAGAAAGTATTGATACTATTTATGCCGATATTCAAACAAGACATGAAAATATTCAAGAAATTGAAAAAGATCTTACGAATAAAGCTGAAAATGTAAATATGCAATATTTGCAAATTCAGGAATGGTATGAAAAATTTCATCAGGCTGCAAGTTACCTCGAATTTACAGATGAAATTTCAGAAGATTTATGGGTCGCCGATGGGGATACATATACAATCGAAATTTATACAAGTGGTAAAGCAATTTTAAATATTCAAATGAAGGACGAAGCTAATAATCAATATATTAGAGTGCCTTTCGTGGATATGGAATTTAATACTATGACTGATAAATCAGTTACATTAAGAGCAATTTATCCTTTTGCAGGTAGATTATGTATTTATGATTTAGTGGAAGGAGTTACTGAAAATGTTTGAGAAAATAACGAAAACATTATCCGGACTGGCATTTATCAAATATATAAATAGTTTAATTGATTATGTAAATACCAGTGATATTGATGCCACTCGTATAAAAGGACAATTAGATATTTCTAATATTCCTCCAGCAGGCTTGGATAATGTTATAAAGGTTGATACTGTTACAGATATGCTTGCTTTAACTGTTGATGATGTTCAAAATGGCGATACTGTAATAATAATAGGAGTTACTCCTCCAGTACAATATCAAGTCGTAGATGATACTAAATTAGGCACAATGGACGCATTTCAAGAATATGCAGCGGGTACAGCAACAAAAGCATTAGCTGATATTAATGGCAATAATATTCATACGACCTATGGCAAATTAGCAGGCAATAACACATGGACAGGCAATAACTATTGGAATGGTAGTGCTATATTTAATGCAAATTTAAACATACGGGGCAGTGCTACCACTCCTGGTGATACATCAGTTTATTTATGGCTCGGATTAAAACCTGAAGGTAGTGAACAAGCACCTTGTATAGCCAGAAATAAAACAGGCGAATTAATAATGCATGCCGCTGATTATAGACATTGTTTTTTAAAAAGCGGTATTCAAACATCCTTTGCTAGCGTGTATAATTCTGATGGCACAGTAGAATTTAGCTCGTTAAATAATACTCCGTGGGGTAAATATACTAAGGCAAATGGGCTGGAATTGACAGTAAACAAAACTCCTACAGTAAATAATGATGTGCCGAACAAAAAATATGTAGATGATAGTATAGCTAACGGAGATGTAAATTCGGCTAAATATTTAAACATAACGAATTTTATCCCTTCAAATAGCGATTTTAATGATTACAAAACTCCTGGAGAATATCAAGTACAAAGCAATACAGAAGCAAACACAATAGCAAATCTCCCCACTAGCTATAATGATGCAACGCCAAGGGGCGGTGTATTAAGTGTATTGATTGGATTTAATGCCCCTAGAACAAGTTTAGTCCAGATTTATCGAACTTATGGGAGTAGTTATGTAGCTTCAAGAACGTATCAACGCTGTTTTTACCATGAAAATAGTAGTTGGACTGCATGGCGAGAAATTGCTTGTACTGATGAAGTAGGCTTATTAAATCAAGCAAATACCTATACAGCATTAAATATTTTCAGGGCAAACATTAAAGTATCGAATGGCAGTGCGGCAGGTAGCGGTGGTACTGTAAGTTTTGGTGTTTCTCCGACAGGTGAAACAGTACAAGCAAGAATTGGAACAGATAATTTAGGTGGACTATTTTATCACGCGAGCACAAATCAACCTCATATATTTAGAATTGGAACGAATAATAATGTGTTTGTCATATGTGACAATAATACGAAAGTAGTTTTTTCTAGCAATAATAATCCCTTTGCAACGGTCACACATGATGGTGTCGCAAAATGGTCAGGTAATGCTAATACAGCTACGAAACTAGAAACTGCCCGCACAATAAATGGTGTGGCTTTCGACGGAACGAAAGATATTACCATTGAGGCAAGCGGCGGCGGTGATGTTACCGCCGCAGGAGATAACAACTTTACAGGAACGAACACATTTAACAAACCTATAACAGTTAGGGACGGCGCACTTGCGGGCAGTGGTGGAACTATCACATTGGGTGAAAAACCTTCTGATAAGACTGAACAGTGTTTAATAAATGCAACGGGCAACGGTAACCTCATTCTTCAAGCGTCTGAAAACCAGATTGTAGCCCTACAATCCGGGTCGGTGCCGCAATGGTCCGTTGTATCGGATGAAGCAAACAAAAAAACTTCTGCATATCTACATTCTAATCTTGCTGCAACTTATACCCCGGCTACTGGTGTGGTATGGGCAGGCAACGCAAACACAGCAACAAAACTAGCAACTGCAAGGACTATTACAGCAAATCTTGCAAGTAGTACTGCTGGCAGTTTTGATGGTTCGGCAAATATAACAGTCGGAGTTACTGGTACTTTACCAATCGCAAATGGTGGAACAGGGGCAACAACAGCCGCTGCCGCAAGAACCGCATTAGGATGCGCACCTGCATATACCTATAGCACAACTGATTTAACCGCTGGAAGCTCTGCATTAACCACAGGCACACTTTATATTGTGTATGAATAAAGAGGTGCGAAAATGGCAAAAAGCATTTATATAGGTGTAGATGGTAAAGCAAGAAAAGCAAAGAATATATACATTGGAGTATACGGCAAGGCAAGAAAAGTCAAAAAAATGTATATAGGAGTAAACGGTGTAGCAAGATTATGTTACACGTCCGAAGTAACAGTCACAATCGTACAATCAGCAAATCAAACAATAACAGTAATTTGCAATGGCAATTCATATACATCAACATTTACAGCAGAAGCAGGGTCAACTTATACGGCAAGTATATCAGCAAGTACAGGTTATAATGCAGGCACATTAAGCAGTACAAGTGGAACATTGACAGATAATATCACTATTAGTGCAACAGCCGCTACCTTGAAAACCTATACTTATAAGATTAATCAGCCTACAGGTGGAACGATTACTGTTACAGTTGATGGAGTTGCATATACATCAACCTTTACTGTTCAGCATGGCAAAACTGCAAGCAATTTGTGTACGCCGAATAGTGGATACACCTTTAAGACATTTACATTGTCAGGAAGCTATCAAACTGCAAGCGCAAATACATTAGCAATAAATGGCGATGCTGAAATTGGAGCTGTATTAGAAAAGGAGGACGAAGATGTTTAATTGGTTGATAAAATTATTAGGCGGGAAAACAAAATCGGAATATGAAGATATGCAAAAAAAACTAAATGAAAAATGTGCTAAATTATCAAACACATTAGACAGTTATGCGAATCTTGATTTTGTTGCAAGTGGTGAATATTCTTTTAGTGTAAAAGCAAATTCACCTTATAGTATTTTAGTTAAAAAAGGTCAAAATCTTATAATCACTGGTTATAACAAAGATGGAGAGCTTTTAGAAAAAATTGATGTAAATAAGGAGGACGAATAAAATGTTTAATAAATTAATTAGGGGGGGGGCAGGCAGATAAAGAATTGTCTGTCAGCCGTCTTCCGAAATTATTATTACAACTTCACGCACTAACTGATAATCCTATGAATATTACAGTCACAGGGAATATTACGGTTGGTGCGACTTTAGAAGTTATTGTGCCTACAGAAGAAACTTTCTTGATCAACAAAAATATTGAAG
>OGWR01000814.1_pt1 | contig 27146 bp, 23 predicted proteins | sample 1576061 | NCBI WGS metagenome assembly OGWR01 (sample SAMEA3541511, study PRJEB24748) | human gut metagenome | biome: human gut; feature: human-associated habitat; material: faeces | place: China | collected 2012 | reverse complement strand
CGTGGCTCATGGGGGTGCGCTGTGCGCCGTGGCGCTTGATCGGGCCCTGGTAGCCGTGGCCCTTGCTGGTGCCGGTGACATCCACGAAGTCGCCTTCCTTAAAGGTGTCGGCCTTCACGATGTCGCCCACGTTCAGCTCGGCGGCATTCTCCAGATCGAACTCGCGCAGGTACTTCTTGGGGGCGACGCCGGCCTTGTTCAGGTGGCCCATCTCGGGCTTGGTCAGCTTGCGCTCGGGGATATCCTCGTAGCCCAGCTGGACGGCGGCGTAGCCTTCCTTCTCGGCAGTCTTTTTCTGGACGACAGTGCAGGGGCCCGCCTCGATCACGGTGACGGGGATCACCTTGCCGTTTTCGTCGAAGATCTGAGACATACCGACTTTCTTGCCAATGATTGCCTTCATGTATGATCCTCCTTAAAGGTTATTGGTCGGCATAGATTCAATCTGCATTGGGATCAGATCGCTTGCTCTGCCGACGTAACCCCCGCCCGCCTCACGCAAGTCGGCGGACAGTCGGGTAGCAAGCAAATTGTTTGCGGGGGAATTATATAAGGTGGGTTACAGCTTGATCTCGATCTCCACACCGGCGGGCAGATCCAGGGCCATCAGCGCCTCCACAGTCTTGGGGGTGGAGTTGGTGATGTCGATCAGTCTCTTGTGGGTGCGGCGCTCGAACTGCTCACGGCTGTCCTTGTACTTATGCACAGCGCGCAGGATGGTGACGACTTCCTTCTTGGTGGGCAGAGGGATGGGGCCGGAGACGGTAGCGCCGGTGCGCTTGGCGGTCTCGACGATCTTCTCTGCGCTCTGGTCGATGACCTGGTGGTCATAGGCCTTGAGACGAATGCGGATCATTTCTTTTGCCATTTTCGGTTTCTCCTTCATTTTGTACGGTTTTCTTGCTTTGTCGAAGCCGTACGGTGAGAGGTTTTCTTGTACGCTTATCCGTGCGTATCATTCCGGCTCATAGAAAAACCGGCACGAATAAACGGCCGGTCCACACATGGCGCAGCGATCTACGCAACGTACAGATATTCTCTCAGCCGCCCGATGTTCGGACATACTCCCCGAAAGTTACCTCAGAAACCTGAGCAATCTCCCGGTTCATCGCAATATCGCGCAAATAGGGCAGGATGCGCCCAATCGCGGACTTGCATATAGTACCAAATTCCGTTGCACATGTCAAGACAAATTTCACTTTTTTCTTGAGAAATTTTTCAGCAGTCTCTTTTCGCGGCAACTGTGGCGGATTTGGCGCAAAAACGCGGCATATTGCCCCCTCCCTGCCGATATATTTAGGGGCAAAGGAGTTGATGGACATGGCAATGGCCTGGCTTTGGACGGGAATGGTGGCAGTCTCGCTCATTTTCGGCGCGCTGACGGGAAACTTGAATGCGCTCAGCGCGGCCGCGCTCGAGGGCGCGCAGAGCGCGGTCGAGCTGTGTTTGGCGATGTGCGGCGTGATGTGCCTCTGGACAGGCGTGATGGAAGTGATGAACCAGTGTCATCTCACCGACCGCCTCGCTTCCCTCTTCCGCCCGCTGCTCAAGAGGCTCCTGCCGAACGCGAGCCGCGACAGTGAGACGCTGGCCGCGATCTCCGCCAACCTCTCTGCCGATCTTTTGGGCCTTGGCAACGCGGCCACGCCGCTCGGCATCCGCGCCGCCTGCCGTATGAGCCGCGGCTGCAAGGGTACCGCATCGGATGAGCTGTGCCTGCTCGTCGTTTTGAATACGGCGTCCATTCAACTGTTGCCCACCACGCTCGCAGGCGTGCGCGCTTCGCTCGGCGCCGCCGACCCGTTCGACATTCTGCCCGCCGTGTGGCTGACGTCGCTTCTGTCCGTCCTCGCAGGGCTCCTTGCCGCAAAGCTCTTCACCCACTTCTGGAGGAATTGAACCTATGGCGCTCTCTACGCTCATCGTGCCCGTACTGCTCACCTTCACAGCCTGCTTTGCCCTCGGCAAGCGTGTCGACGTCTACTCCGCCCTCACCAAAGGCGCGGAGGAGGGACTCACGGTGCTGCTGCACATTCTGCCGTCACTCATCGCACTGCTCTCCGCCGTCTACATGTTCCGTGCGTCCGGCGCGATGGAGGCGCTCGGCGCGCTTTTAGCCCCCGCACTCGACAAGATCGGCATTCCTGCCGAGACTGCGCCGCTTCTCTTCATCCGCCCCATCTCCGGCAGCGGCGCGCTGGCTGTCGGATCGGAGATCATGGACTCCTACGGCGTCGATTCCTATGTCGGCCGCGTTGCGGCGGTCATGCTCGGCTCGAGCGAAACGACGTTCTACACCGTCGCCGTCTATTACGGTGCAGCGGGCATTACGAAAACGCGCTATACTATCCCCGCCGCGCTCTGCGCCGACGTGGTGATGTTCCTCGCATCCGCGTTTTTTGTGCGGCTGCTCATGGGCGCGTAAAAAGGAGCCGCCGCAGGCAGCTCCTTTTCCTTTATTCTTCTGTTCTCACGCGGATGCGCAGGGCGCATTTTCCTCTCTGCCCGCCGATAGTAATTGCATAGCGCAGGGCCAGCATCCCGCCGTCCTCGTCTAGCTTCCACTTGACCGACTCCGCCTTCACTGCGACCGGCAAGGTTCCGTAGGGCACGGCATAGAATGAGGTGTGCTCCTTCCCCTCCGCAAAGACCATCTCGCTCGTCACCTCGCCCGTGCGCGTCAGAATGATGCAGTCCGGCGCGAGGGCAAGGCGCGTCGCGGTGGTCACCTTGCCGTCCCCGTCCGTTTCCTCATAGCGCAGGAGATAGCCGTCGCGCGTTTCCTCCATCGTGCCGCGCACGCGGAGATCTGAGCTGTCGGCGCTCATGCCTTCGTATTGCTGCTCGCCGTGCACGGTGAGCCAAACGTTTCTTTTCATACAGTCCTCTTTCTCATTTGTTTCTGTCATCATACTACGGCGGAGAGCGGGACACAAGGCGCATTTGCATTTTTTGTGCGTTTCCCTGTTTTTGCTATGGTAAAATGCAAAAGCGCGTGCTATAATCTCCGGTAAGCAGATTCTCTGTTCCGTCAAAGGAGGCGTCACTATGAAAATTGATCTGACGGAAAAGCAATTCCGCCGTCTTCTTGATCTGGTCTACGTCGGCAACTGGGTGATGAACTCCACCCGCGGCGACGACCGTATCCGCGAATACGACGATGTAGAGAGCACCGTATTCGCCAACTGTCTCTCCCACGGCATGGTGCCGCTGGTCGAGGCCTATCAGGGCGAACTGATCCCCTCGCGCGCGTTTGCCGAGGGCGGCATCCACGAGGCCATCATGGCCTACGAGGACACGATGTTTTTCGAAATTCTCGCTCAGGAGCTTGCCCTGCGCGATATGGACAGCGACGCGCCCACGCCCGAAAATGTCGACGAGCTGCGCGAGCGTATGGACACGTACTTAGGCGAATTCGAGCAGCACGGCACCGACAACATCACCGTTGAAATGTAAAAGTGTAACAGAAGGCAAAGAGGTCTCCGCTTTTTAAGCGGAGACCTCTTTATCTTCGCGGCCGCAGCCGCGAAATGTTTTTGATCCATAAATCGCTGCGACAAGTGCGTGGCAATTTATTCTTCTCGCCCCGCGCGTGTCGAGCCGCCCTACGGGCGGCGAGGCACGAAGCGGAGCGCATCCCCTATTTTTTAAGGATGCCAACGGCATCCTTAAAAAATAATCACGTCTTGATCCCCATCGTCTCCCACTTGCCGCTGCGGTAGCGCAGGAAGAAGATGGCGCCGCGCACCGACCAGTCCACGATCGCGTGCGCGAACCATACGCCGATAACGCCGTAGCCCATGTATTTGCCCAGCACGTACGCAAGCAGCACGCGCACGACCCACATCGTCAGCATGCTGGCGAGCATCGTGAATCTGGCATCGCCTGCCGCACGCAGGAAGCCCGGCACCATAAACGCCGGTACCCAGATGAAGATGGATGAGATGCCGTGGATCAGCGTGACCGTGACGGCGAGCTTTTCCGCCTCTGGTGAGACGTTGTAGACACGCATGATGAGCGGCAGCAGCGCGATGATCGTCAGGTTGACGGCCGCCATGATGCCGTAGGTCCACTTGACAATTTTTCTGAGATACGCGCGTGCCTGATCGAATTCGCCCGCGCCGACGCACTGGCTCACGACCGCGGCAAGGCCCAAGTTGATGGCCTGACCGGCAAAGCAGTTGAAGTTTGAGATGGTGTTGCCGATGGCGTTCGCCACCATCGATGCCGTACCAAACGTCGAAATCAGGCTGAAAAGCACGAGACGCCCCAGCTGGAACATTCCGTTTTCGACGCCGCTCGGCACGCCGATGTAGAAGATGTTCTTCATCAGGCGCATATTGAGGTGGAAGCCGCGGATATCAGAAAGGTGCAGCATCAGATCGCGGTTGAAGAGCAGCGAGAGGATGACGACTGCCGCAACCGTGCGGGACACGAGCGTCGGGATCGCGACGCCCGCGACGTCCATACCGAAGCCAAAGATCAAAACGGCGTTGCCGATCACGTTGATACTGTTCATCAGGAGCGAAACTTTGAGCGACACGTCGCTGTGGCCCATCGTGCGGAACAGCGCCGCGCCGCCGTTGTAGAGCGCGATGCCCGGAATGGATGCCATCACATATAAATAATAAGTGTTCGTCGCCGCCATGACGTCGGGCTCGATATGGCCGAACATTACGGTCAAAATCTGCGTGCGGAAGAGGTACAGCAGCGCCACGAAGAAGATCGACACCGCGCCGAGCAGCGCGATGAGCTGCTGGCCCGCGTTGCAGGCGTCCTCCTTCTGTCTTTGTCCGATGTACTGGCCCGCAACGGCTGCGCCGCCGGTCGCCATCGCCGAGAAAATGTAGATCATCAAATTGCTGATCGAGTCGACGAGCGACACCGCGCTGATCGCCGCGTCGCCGACGGTCGCAACCATCAGCGAGTCGGCAAGACCCACTGTAATGGCCAGAAGCTGCTCGAGCAGCAGCGGCCACATCAGCGCGACGAGCTGGCGGTTCGTAAACATCATTTCCTTGTCAGCGCGCACCGGCGCTGCCAGTTTGCCCATGGTTCCACACTCCTTGTATCGATTGAGCCTGTATCATAAACTATTTGCCTTTCTTTGTCAACGCCGCGTCAAAAAAGATACGGTTTCAGCGCTGCGCCCCACGCTTCGACAAGCTTCTCCTTCGTCCATCTGGCGTTGGCCGGCGAGGTGGAGGGAAGCTGGACGGCCTCGCGCCCGAGCTTCGCGCGGCAGTATTTTTTATAGCAGGCGTAGGACGTGCCGCCGTTGCAGAAGATGGCCTGAATGTCCGCCGCATCCAAAATGACGGACAGATCGTTCGGCACAACGTTCGTGATGCTCGCATCCGACGATCCCACGATCTCGCATGAGCCGATGGTGTCCCACATGGCGACGCCGTTGCGCAGGACCATCGTTTTCTTCTCTTTGACCGTCTTCGGCGTTTCCTCGCCCAGAACAGCGGCGAGCGTCGGCCAGAAGCGGTTCTGCGGGTGCGCGTAGAAAAACGCCGCCTCCCTTGACTTGACCGACGGGAACGAGCCCAGGATCAGCACGCGCGACTTTTCGTCATACAGCGGCGGAATATTATGGACCTGCGTCTTAAGCTCCATTTTCTCGTCCCCTTTCTGCCTTTTTCGCCATTTTAACACAGGAAAATCAAATCGCCAAGTCCCGTTTCCTCCTTCTGCGTGCGCTTCACGCTTCGCTGCGGAAATGGGTTGGCTTTTCGGCAAAGTCATGTTATAATAAAGTAGATATATATTAAATGTAGGTGCCTTGCCCCGCGTGGGCACGGTCATCTTTGAGAAAGGACATCTATGAAAGACGACGACAATCACATTCTTCTTTTAGAAAAGGGCAAGCGAGGCCTCGTGCAGATCATCTTCGGCCGCACGGGCATCATCATCGTTTCGCTGATCGTGCAGATCTTGTTTCTCTTTGCCGCCTTTTACAAGCTTGAGGGTTTTCTGCCCTACTTCTGGGGCGGCAACACGCTGCTGTCGGCGGCAGTCGTGCTGTTTCTGTTCGGCAACGACGACAACCCGACCATCAAGCTCACGTGGTTTTTCATCCTCGCGGTGCTGCCGGTGTTCGGCTTGATTCTGTATGTTTACATCAAGACCGACCTCGGCCACCGGCTGATGATCCGCCGCTACAACGACATCCTGTCGCAGACGGAGCACTTCGCCCCCTCGGAAAGCGCGTGTTCCAAGGAGGAATTACCGGAGGAGCTCCAAAGCCTTGCCTCCTACCTGAATTCCTGCGGCTTCCCCTGCTATCAAAACACACAGGCGCAATACTTCCCCCTCGGCGACGATGCGTTCGAGGTCATGTGCGACGAGCTCCAAAAGGCCGAGCACTTCATCTTCCTCGAGTATTTCATCGTCAGGGAGGGCTACATGTGGGGCCGCATCCTTGAAATTCTCAAGGAAAAGGTCAACGCGGGCGTCGAGGTGCGCGTGCTGTACGACGGCACCTGCGCGGTCGCGCTGCTGCCCTATTCCTACCCCGAAAAGCTCGAAAAGCTCGGCATTGCCTGCAAGATGTTCGCGCCGCTGCGCCCGTTCGTCTCCACGCACTACAACTACCGCGACCACCGCAAGATCATGGTCATCGACGGCAAGATCGGCTTCACAGGCGGCATCAACCTCTCCGACGAGTACATCAACCGCACCTCGCGCCTCGGCCACTGGAAGGACACAGCCATTGCCCTGCGCGGCGACGCCGTGCGCAGCCTGACGCTGATGTTTTTGCAGATGTGGGACGTCAGCTCCGTGCACTTTACGCCCGAAGTCTACAGCAAGTATCTCGACGTGCCGCAGCCGGCGCATGAAAAGGAAGCGGGCTATGTCATCCCCTATGGCGACAGCCCGCTCGACCGCGACCTCGTCGGCGAGATGGTCTATATGGATATCATCAACCGTGCCAACCGTTACGTACACATCATGACGCCGTATCTCATCATTGACAACGAGATGATCACGGCGCTGACCTACGCCGCGCGCCGCGGCGTGGAGGTCCAGCTCATCCTGCCGCATGTGCCTGACAAGGAGATCGCCTTCTCGCTTGCGCACACGTATTACCGCAGGCTGCTTGAAAACGGTGTACAAATTTATGAGTACGAGCCGGGCTTCGTTCACGCGAAGGTCTTCGTCAGCGATGACTGCAAGGCGACCGTCGGCACGATCAATCTGGACTACCGCAGCCTGTACCACCACTTTGAATGCGGCACGTACCTCTATGCGTCCCCCGAAGTCCCAAAAATTGAGCAAGACTTCCACCAGACGCTCGCCAAGTGCGTCCGCGCGGACGCAGAGCTTCTCAAAAACGACCCGTTTATGCGAAAGCTCATCGGCCCCGGCATGCGCATCATCGCCCCGCTGCTGTAAGAAGTAAAAAAGTCGAAACCGAAAGGTTTCGACTTTTTTTATTCTCAATTACTTTTCGAGCTGCTCGAGCGCGCTGCACACGGCAGTGTGCTCCTCCTGCACCGCCACATAGAGTGGCTGTACGCTTTCAGGCATCGAATCCTGACCGCGCGCAGCGCTTCCGTCATCTGAGAGCTGGCGCGGGCGAGCGAGCCGAGGCCAAGGTTCAGCACCACGCCCTTGAGCGTGTGCACCGCGCGGAACGCCGTAGTCGTGTCGCCCGCCTGATGGCCGAAGCGGTCGTTGATGTGCTTGAAGTTGTCCATGTCGATCATGGCGAACGAGAACCGGCCCTCCAGATTCTTGAGCCGCTCGTCGTAATAGCGGCGGTTGTAGACCTTGGTGACCGAGTCCATATACACCTGCCGGTTGCGCACGAGCAGCTGGTTGAGCACATTTTCGCGCTCGAACATGTCGTCGCTCTTGATGCGCTTGACCAGCTCGAGCGAATACGGCCTGCCGTCCACCTCGATGAACGACACGAGCACATAATAGATATCGCTCTCGCGCGTTTCGATCTTCGTCTGTGGCTTGTGCGTGCGCAGCACCTCCTGCGAAATGCAGTTTTCACAGCGGCGCTTCTTTTTCCACACCGCGCAGCAGTGCTCGCTCTTTTTAAGCGTGTAGCCCTCATCCGTTTTCGTCAGCTCCACACAGATCGTCGGGGGCGACCAGCCGCGCAATGTCAAAGATGCGGCGATATGCTCGGCAATGTTCATGGCGCCCATGATCTTGAGGCGCGAGATGACGATGCTCTGCAATTCGAAGGGGACCGTAAGCACGCGGCGCAAAAGACCGTCGATACGCATACGCACGACCATTTCGCCGTCCTGCGGCTCCAAGTGGATATCGCTCGCGCGCTCGGAAACCGCGCGTTCAATGAGGCTGCTGACAAAGCGGATCGTCGGCGCGCTGTCGCCGGAGTCCATCGCCTCCTGTGAAACCTGCACGGGGACGATGTCCGGCGTCGAAGAGCCCGCCTCGCGCTTCATCTCCTCGATGACGCCGGCCATGCCCTCGCTGCCGTAGAGCAGGCTGATGGCGTGCTCGGTCGTGCGGCGGGTCGCGATCATCGGGATCACACGCTTGCGCGAGGCAACTTTGACCTCCGCCTGCGCGACGAAGTCGAGCGGGTCGCTCATAGCGAGGTACAGCGTATCCTTGACGAGCTTGACCGGCACGACGCAGAACTTCTTGGCGATATTCTTCGGCACATAGCTTGCAAGCTCCACGGGGATGGACACCGCCGTCAGGTCGACGAACTCGACACCGAGCTGCATCTCCAGCGCCTCGATGAGCTGCTGCTCCGTGATAAAGCCGGCGTTGTATATCAGGAAAATGCGCTATTGCTATAAATTTTTTCTAAAAATTGTCAATAATCTTCAGTATTTCTCCCCATTTCGCACATATTTTACAATCCATATTTCTTTTTTCCTCAAATTTATCGTGCATTTTTTACCGTCCGCTGACGGCTCTCCCGTTTTTTTGCGGAAACGCTTCGCCCTTTCCGCTCTTTTTTCAATCATTTCTGGCAAAACAGCAGGAAAAACCGGGAAAATTTCCCTTGAATGTTCCGTGGTTCTGTGCTAAGTTTACATTAAGTATCAAATGTTTCTAAAAAACACGCATAAACAGTTTTTGTTTGGCACTGGCTTTTCCGGTGCCTATTTTCTTGTCCGCCCGCCCCGCGGCGGCATTTCTACAAAAGAACGCGCCCTAAAATGCGTATGAGGTCTACACTATGGTCGAAGCCAAAATCCTGATCGCGGACGATTCGAAAATGAACCAGCAGATCCTTTCCGAAATCCTCGGCGGCCGCTACGAATACCTTATGCCGACGACGGCATACAGGCGCTCGAGCTGCTGCACTCCGAGTTCGACATCGACCTGCTGCTGCTCGACATCAACATGCCCCGCCTCGACGGCTTCGGCGTGCTCGAGGTGATGAAGCAGCGCAACTGGCTGCAGGAGATCCCCGTCATCATCACCTCGTCCGAGGATGACGAATCGTTCATCCAGAAGGCCTACGAGCTCGGCGTAACGGATTACATCCGCCGCCCGTTCAACCTGACGGTCACGCAGCGGCGCGTGAGCAACGCACTCACGCTCTACGCGCGCCAGAAGCACCTTGTCCACCTGGCCGAAGAGCAGGTTTACGAGCACGAGAAGACGAACAGCGCCGTCATCAACATTCTGAGCCACATCGTCGAGTCGCGCAACTTCGAATCCGGCACGCACATTCTGCATGTGCGCGCCATCACGGATATTCTGCTGCGCCAGCTCGTGGCGGCGACGAACCGCTGCCCGCTCTCGCAGGCGCGTATTCCTACGCGCTCGGACAGTTCAGGCCCGAAGGCGGCGGGCATTGACCGATCACGCCGCTTCCTTTGGAACGGCGCGCAAAATAGAAAGGAAGCATCATGACTCACAACAAATTTCTCCCTCGCGTGCTCGCCGCAGCGGCGGCGATGATGCTGCTCGCAGGCTGCGGCAGCAAGGCAGACCCCGGATTTTCCCCGGCGAACCCTGTCAATATCACGATCTGGACGTACTACAACGGTGAACAGCTCGAAGCGTTCAACGCGCTCGTCGACGAGTTCAACTCGACCGTCGGCAAGGAACAGGGCATCACGGTTGAGAGCTCCAGCCACGGCAGCGTGACCGATCTTGAGAACAACGTGCTCGCTTCTGCCGAGGGCAAGGTCGGTGCCGAGGCGATGCCCAACATCTTCTCCGCCTACGCCGACACTGCCTACGCGCTCGATGAGATGGGTCAAATTGCCAATCTGAGCGATTATCTAAGCGAAGAGGACCGCGCCGCCTTTATTGAGGACTATCTGAGCGAAGGCGACTTCTCCGGCTCGGGCAGTATCAAGATCTTCCCCGTCGCCAAGTCGGTGGAGCTGCTGTTTCTCAATGAAACGGACTGGGAGCCGTTCGCCGCCGCCACAGGCGCAACCTATGACGACTTGGCCACGATCGAAGGCCTCGTCTCCGTCGCCGAACGCTACTACGAGTGGACCGACGCGCAGACGCCCGACATCCCGAACGATGGACGCGCGTTTTTCGGCCGCGACGCGATGGCAAACTACATGCTCATCGGCGCCAAGCAGCTCGGCTGCACGATCTTCGACGCACAGGACGGCAGCATGACGCTGAACTTTGACCACGACGCCGTGCGCACCCTCTGGGATAACTACTATGTACCCTTCATCAAGGGCTACTTTTCCGCAAGCGGCCGCTTCCGCAGCGATGATGTGAAGACCGGCAATATCATCGCCTACGTCGGCTCGTCTTCGAGCGCAACGTTCTTCCCCACGCAGGTCATCGCCGACGACATGGACAGCCACGACATCACGCGCAAGGCGCTTGAAAGCCCGAAGTTTGCGAACGGCGAGGACTACGCCGTGCAGCAGGGCGCGGGCATGGTCGTGACGAAGGCGAGCGATGCCGAGATTCAGGCAAGCCTCGTGTTCCTCAAATGGTTCACCTCACCCGAGCACAACATCACGTTCTCTGTCAACTCAGGCTACCTCCCCGTCACGCACGAGGGCAACTCCATCGACGCGATCCGCGCAAGCGGTCTTGCCCTCAGCGATGAGATGGACGAAGTCCTCTCCGCCGCAGTCGACACGGTCAACGAAAACCATCTCTACACGCCCCACGCCTTCTCCGGCGGCACGAACGCCCGCGCCATTCTTGAATATTCCATGAGCGATAAGGCAAGCGCTGACCGCGCCGCGGTCAAAGAGGCAATGGCGCAGGGACAGAGCTTTGAAGAGGCCTCGGCGCAGTTCCTTTCCGACGAATGCTTTGAAGCCTGGTATCAGGATACGCTTGCATCGCTTGAGGCCTTTCAGGGCTGAGTGACTGTTCAATGACAAAAAAGGGGCCGTTTTATGTTCTTTCGCAAACCATCGGATCATGTGCCGCATGTCACCATCTTCCATACGATCCTGCGCTCCATGCTCTGGATCCTGTTCATCGAGATCGCGATGCTTGTCGGCATTCTCTATCTCTGCCGCATCAACACGAGCCTTGAGCAGAATGCTGTCGACATCTTGCAGATACAGACGGAAAACCGCCAAAACTATCTGCAAGACCAGATGCTCGACGCGCAGGATCTCTCGTCGCTTGCGGGCAAGATCAACGCCGTGACGCAGGCCATGCTCGACGACGGCGAGATCAGCCTCGACACGCTCGACAGCGGCAGCGACGCCGCATCCCCCCTGCTGCTCTCGATCGGCGACAGCCTGATCTCCTCGATGCGCCATCGCCCCGTCACCGGCATTTTTGTCGTGCTCAACACGCACGATCTCGACACACGCAAAAAGGGCGAGCCGCTGCCCTGCCTTTATCTGCGCGACCTTGACCCGAATTCCTCCCCCTCGCAGCGCAATTCTGATCTTATGCTCGTGCGCGCACCCGCACAGGTCGTACAGTCACTCTACATTGCAACCGACACGAGCTGGACGCCCTCGATCAACTATGGGTCCAACGGCAGCAGTGGCTTTCTCTATCCCGTCTTTCAGGCAGCCTACCACGGAAACGGCGAACTGGACGCCGCGGACTACGGCCACTGGACGTCCTCGCCCTACACGCTCTCCGGCGACGATCACTCCGCCATCGCCTACACCATCCCGCTTATTTTAGATGACGGCACGGTCTACGGCGTGCTCGGCGTCGAAATTCTTGAAAGCTACCTGCAAGCCCTGCTGCCGGGCACCGAGCTGCAGAACGACAGCTCGGGCGCCTATCTTCTCGGCGTCGCATCGAATTCCGCCATCGGAAAAGACGACCTTACCGTCAGCGTCATCTCCGCCTCCCCCGCTGCAAATGCGCCGCAGCAATCCTATGACCAGACGCTGCTGCTCAAGCCGTCAAAGCGCGGTGGCTACCAGAGTGACTCCCCCCTCGGCCTTTGTCACGCCGCCGTGGCACCGCTGACGCTCTACAACCGCAACGCGCCGTTTTCCAATGAGCAGATGCTGCTTATCGGCTCGGTGCCGGTATCGGCGCTTTACGCCTTTTCAGGCTATGTGCTGCGGTTTTTGATCATCGCGGTCCTCGTCGTGCTCACTGCAGGACTTTTCAGCAGCCTTGTGCTGGCGCGCAAGCTCTCGCGCCCGATTTCGCGCCTTTCCGACGAGGTCGCGCACGCGCGTGAAAGCCGCAGCTCCATCCCCATGCTCTCCGCCACCGGCATCATCGAGCTCGACCGGTTCTCCTCCGCGTTCACACAGCTCGGACGCGAGGTACTCGATACTTCGACCAAGTTTCTGCGCATCATGGACATGGCAAGCGTGGAGCTCGGCGGCTATGAGCTGCGCTCCGCTCCCGACAGCATCTATGTCACCGACAATTTCTTCGACCTTCTCGGCATGCCCGGCGTTGACGCAGACGCCTTAACAGCGCAGAGTTTCCGCGAGCTTTTGCAGCGCTTTGAGCGCTCGTGCCCCCACTCCCCCGCGCCCGACGGCGCGATGCTCTACCACATCTGTCTGCCAAGCGGCAAAGAGCGCTACCTTCGCATCGAGACGACGCACGAGGACGGCACGCAGGTCGGCCTTGCCGAGGATGCGACCGCCAACACGCTTGAAAAGCTGCGCATTGAGCACGAGTGCGACTATGACACGCTCACAGACCTCTACAACCGCCGTGCCTTCCACCGCATCTGCGCCGAGTTCTTCTGCTCACCCGAAAAGCTCGGCCACGCGGCGCTTTTGATGTTCGACCTCGACAACCTCAAGCAAATAAACGACACATTCGGCCACGACTGGGGCGACGAGTACATCCGCCGCACAGGCGAATGCTTTGTCAAGAACGCTCCCGCGCGTACCGTCTGCGCGCGCATCAGCGGCGATGAGTTCAATGCACTCTTCTACGGCTACAACGATCAGGATACGCTGCGCGCCGACATCCGCGCGCTGAAAGCCGCCCTTGAGCATTCTGCCGTCCAGCTTCCCAGCGGACGTGAGCTGCGCGTGAGCGTCTCCGGCGGTATCGCGTGGTATCCCGAGAGCAGCACAAATCTCATCACACTGCGCAAATACGCGGACTTTGCCATGTATCAGGTCAAGCGCTCGCGCAAGGGCGAGCTGCTGGAATTCGACCCTGAGGTCTACCGCACCAGCCTGCAGGAAAGACGCTGCCATGAGGAGTTCCGCCGTCTCATCAACGAGGGGCTTGTCACCTACCGCTTCCAGCCCATTATCGACGCAAAAGACGGCAGCGTCTTCGCCTATGAAGCGCTCATGCGCGTGGACCTGCCCATGCTGCGCTCCCCGACGGACGTGCTGCGCCTCGCGCGCGAGGAAAACTGCCTGCACGAGGTCGAGCGTATCACGTTCTTCTGTGCGTCAAGTGCATATCACGCGCTCGAAAACGCCGGTAAGGTCGTGCCCAGCGCGCTGCTGTTCGTCAATTCGATTGCAAGCCAGTATCTAACGCCCGATGAGCTTTCGGAATACTCCGCGCGCTACGCCTCGATCCTGCCGCGCATCGTCATTGAGATCACGGAGGAAGAGTGCCTCGACCCCAAGGCGCTGCGCATCAAGCAGACGATCCGCGGCAGCTCTGGTGCGTTCGCGCTCGACGACTACGGCAGCGGCTACAGCAACGAGCGCAGCCTTCTCGAGCTCTCGCCCAACTACATCAAGATCGACCTTTCTATCATCCGCAGCATCGACACCGACGCCAACAAGCGCCAGATCGTGTCGAACACCGTGTCCTACGCGCACCAGCGCGGCATGAAGGTCGTGGCCGAGGGCCTTGAGACCGCGGACGAGGTACGCACCGTGCTGTCGCTCGGCGTCGACCTTCTGCAGGGCTTCTTCCTCGCGATGCCGCAGGTCGAACCCGGCGGCGCGAGCGAAGAAAGTCTTGCCGTCATCGCCGAGATGCACAGCCAGAGCGATGAGAGTCAAATTTCGATATTTGGCGGCGACAAGCAGTAAATATCGCAAAAAGGCTCACGAAAGCATTGGCTTAACAGTGATAAGGAAGTAATTCTTATTTTTACTGTTGGCTGACAGATTCGGGTGTGCAGGGCAACCGTAAGGCTGCAAAAGCTGTCTGTTTCCAACAGAAACAGACAGCTTTTAATTTGCGTTGAAAGCATCTCGCTGTTTTCTCTCGAGCGGGGCGGTCTTCCCACGGACCGCCCCGCGAAGCCGTTACGGCTCGATGATGTTGAAGGGGTTGGCTCCGGTGATCGGGAACTGGTTCATATTCTCCATCATCAGCGTCAGCAGCTCTGCGCTGCCCTCGACCTTGACGGCCTTCGCAACCGTTTCCTGATTATTGGTCAGGATCGCAAACAGCGCATTCTTCGGGCAGGTGATGGACACGTCCGCATCATCAGACAGGGTATCTGCATAGACCAGCAGCACACCGTTCTTCACGCGGAGCATGTGCTGTTCGCCCACGTCAGGCAGGATCACGTTCATGGTGAAGTCGCGGTCAGCCAGCGCCTGCTTGTCCATGACAATGGCCATGTAGTCAAACAGCATAGGCGCGGAGAGGGCCTTGACCATGTCGCCGGTAGATTTGGTGGAGGCGGTAAAATTGGCGTTTCCATGGCGCAGCTCCTGCGCGGCGGTCAGATATTCGTTGCGCCACGGGCCGGACTCCGCCTGATACCCCAGCTGCTCCAGTGCATCGGCGCACAGAAGCCGCGCATCGGCGTTCGTCGGGTCGGCAAAGACGATGGTGTTTGTGACCTCGGCGACCCACTGATATTCACCCTTGTCAAAATCCGCCTTTGCCATTTGCAGGACCTTGTCAACATCCCCCAGGTACTCCACCCATTTTTTTGCGCTGTCGCTTGGCATGAGGGGGGTCAGGTTGACAGGGTTGCTGTCATACCAGCCCATGAACTTCTGGTAGACCGCCTTGGCGTTGTGGGCGACCGTCCCGTAGTACTGGCGGGTGTACCAGATTTTATTGAGCGCCTCCGGCAGCTCGATCATGTTGGAGATCTCGTCGCTGGTGTAGCCCTGATTGATATAGGTCAGAGTCTGGTCGTTGATGAACTTATACACGGCAGCCGTGTTGACCATGTAGTCGTTCACCACGTTGTTTCCCCAGTGCGGCCAGTTGTGGGACTGGAAGGTGACCTCCGCGTCCTTGCCGTAGAGGGAAATGGCCTCGGTGATGTAGCTTGCCCATGCCGCGCCGTCGCGCACCTCCGCGCCGCGCAGCGTGTAGAGATTGTGGAGCGTGCCGGTGCAGTTTTCCGCCATCCACAGCGCCTTGTACTGGGGCAGCCACGTGTTCATTTCGGCGGGCGCTTCCGTACCCGGCGTGAGCTGGAACTCCAGCTCCACACCGTCGATCGTCAGCTTTTCGCCGGACTGCGTGATTTCATAGCTGGGCGTCATGAACGAGACCGTTCCGGTGGACTGTCCCATGCCGATGCCCTGCGCCAGCTTGCCGGTCACGCCGGGCGTCAGCAGGATGCCATACTGATAATTGCTGCGGCGGCCCATACCCTTACCGGCGTAGACATTTTCCTTCACGGAGTGCTCCGTGAAGCCCACAGGCGTGATCACGGGGATCTTGCCGCTGGCGAGCTGGTCTTCGATAGAAAGCGTCTCGTCCGCCTTATCCTCTTTCGCCATCACGCCGGCGATGCCGCCAAAATGGTCGGCGTGGGAATGAGAGATGATGATGGCCTTGACCGGGAATTTACCAAGATTCTTTTCGATCAGCTGCATGGCAGCCTGACTGCACTCCACACTCATCAGCGTGTCAAAAACGATCCAGCCCGTATCGCCCTTGACAACAGTGAGATTTGCCATGTCATAGCCGCGGACCTGATAGATGCCATCCGTCACTTCAAAAAGACCATAGGCGTGGTTGTTCTTTGTGTTCTCCCAGAGGCTGGGATTTACGCTGTCAGGCGCTTTTTCATAATCGTCCAGGAACGCATAGGCTTCCTGACTCCAGAGGATCGTCCCATCCTCGTCCTTTAGTTCCAGTGTTTCCGGCGCGTCGATCAGTCCGCGGGTGGCGAATTCATATTCCTGCTTATCATCGAAGTCAAGTTCATCGTAGACGGCGGCATTTGCCTTTGCCGTAAAGTCTGTGGCGGGCTTGACCTCGGCAGTCAGACCCAGGTCTGCCTTTTCTGCGTCCGGCTCTTTGCGCCCATCCTGCGCACAGCCGACGCAGGACAGCAGCAGTACCGATGCAAGAAGCATTGCTGCAATACGTTTCATAGCCATTCTTTCTCCATTTCCTTATTGTTCGCGGATAACAGGTGGCTGCCAGCTATCCAGTGCTGTCATATCCGGTACATAGATCCGCATGAACAGATGAAATCCCCCGTCGGAAACAGGTAGCCAGTTAGAGGTGTCTTCCGGTGCATCCTTGGACAGGATAATATCCAATGTGCCGTCCGCATTCAGCTTGAAGCCGGAGCGGTCGTTGATGCAGTAGCGGTCGATGGAATTGTCAATGAGGAAATCATCCTCTCCGTAGGCGGTCACGGACCAGAAGCCGCCCTCCAGCGTGGGAGGAAGGGTTTCAAAGTGGAGCGTATACTTCTTTTCTCCGGTCAGCGCTGCGCCAGTCTCATCCACCGCTGTCTTGGGATAGATCGCCACGTCCACGGTGTTGGCGCCAAGCCCCACCAGCGCTACCATCGCGCGGTAGGTATACTCCGTGCCGAAGTCGCCGATGGGCTTGCCGTAATAGATCCACTGACCGAGTTTTTGCGCATACTTCGTGCCGTCGGCGGCAAGCGTGGCGCGAAGCCCCTGAAGCATCTGCGTCCAGCGCTCGGCAGCTCCTTCGCCCAGGAGAGCGGCGTCGAAGGTCTTACCCGCGCCCACGTTGATGGCGGAGAGCTTCTTCAGCAGTTCCTCATCCGCATCGGCGGGCGGGTTGACCTGCATCAGAGTGTTCGCCGTATTGAAAAACTCTGCTGGCGTCATGGAAAGCACCTTGTTCACGGGAACAAAGTCATTTTCCTCTTTATAAGCTCCCTGCGGTGCGGTATACTCGCCTCCCTGTATATAAGCCGAAAGAGGCAGGAGCTGCATCTGCTCCTGAATGGCATAGACATTGGGCAGATCCTCGTTCCCGGACAGCACCGTGCGGGTGATCGACCACACCGTTGCGGTGGGCACGTCCACGCGCGTCACACCGTCGGGCAGCTCGCCCTCCCAGCCGGGAAGCGCAATGGCATAAGCACCCGCCTTGTCCAGCACGGCGGCGGTGTTCGTCCACGCATCCAGAAGCTGCACATTGCAGAAGCGATCCGTTTCCGGCAGGACGTAGACCATAGGCTCTGTGCTGATGTCAAGCCATGCCTGAGAGTAGACGGTATCGACGTTCGGCGTCACGACGGTGCGGAAAGAGGCGTCCGCCAGCTTTTTCGCGTGGTTGAACTGATTGATGGGCGCACGGCCAGTCATGGTCCCGTCCGTATTGGTCGATAAGGTTTTGGTTGCGTCGGTCAGCACCAGCGGGAACGCATAGATGTATGCCTCGCTGACCGTTTCCCACACGGTTTCAGTATCCGGTGTATCCGGCTGCGTTTTTTCGGCAGAGCAGGCGGAAAGAAGCCCGCAGGAAAGCAGCGTAAGCAGCGATAGCAGAATTGCAAGTATCTTTTTCATGTTGTCCTCCTATGATTCTTTTCTGCTTTGGTCATCTTCACGGAACGGTTTGTGCGTATGGATTTACTATGAAGTCGTTTGTGATTTTCTCTTTATGGTAAACTATCGATCATTCCGCCCCTTTCTTCCTGCAAGCCTTGAAAGCTCTTTTTTGACCGCTTCGATTTGTGGGTCAAACAACGCTCGCTCGGCAAAGATCATATAGTTGTTGATGGCAAGGATCGACAGATGAACGAACGGCGCAACCTCTTCGTCGGTGCAGCCGAGGATCTCCGCAATCCTGCCCGTGTAATAAGGGTATCTTGCCGCAAGCCGCACAAGGGAAGGCTTTACCTTTTCTCCGTATTCGCGCGACACACATACGCTGACCAGAAAGCGCATGGTAGGCGACATTTTATCCGCCAGCTCACCGAGATGATCCGTCATGCTTTTGATGTCACTAATATCTTCAAACACGATGGCAAACGCAGCTTTTTCAATTCGACTGATCGCTTCCTCGGCGCAGGCAAGAACGATTTCCTCTTTGGTGGAGAAGTAATAGTAGATGCCGCCGTTTTGCAGCTTTGCCGCCTTACAGAGGTCCTTTGTCGTGGCAACGGTCAGCCCCTTTTCGACAAAGCAGTCAAGGCAGGCGTCTACAAGCTCCTGCCTCTTTTCGGCTTTCTTTTCTTCCCTCAAAACATAATCCCCCATTTCTGTGCATTATCCAATGTTTCTTATAATAGCATATCAGGCCCCACAAAATAAATCAAGTGCTTGCTTGAATAAGAATTATAAATTTTTAGGATCACAACGCTTCATCAAACATCACAACAGTCTTTTTCAGCAGCCGCACCTCCGGCAAGCTCTGGATGTACCGAATTGCCGTCCTTGCAAAGACATTGGGCTTTATCGTGTCCCACTCCGCCAGCCGGACGATCTCCGCTGTGCCGGCTGCAAAGTCAAATCTGATCTCTCCCCATTCGCCGTCGTTGTCTACCTGATATAGGTAGACAGCGGCGGCTATTTTTTGTTCCTTTTGCGGCATTCGGTCTGCTTCAGCGTCACGGTATGGACAAGCCTGCTTTCCAGCAGCTTCAGGCGCAGCTTGTCAAGCGTCCGCCGGTAGAATCGCTCCGCGCCACTGGCGGTTGTACCCTCGAAATCCACCGCCAAGTCCTCAAAGGTAGACTGCGTGGACAAAGGGCTGACGCGTCCACAGGTCATGCAGAGGCTTTCGCCGCCGACAGTTGCTCTGATCTGCTGGTTTTCCTTCTTGACATGAACAATGCTCCCTTCGTGATTGACAGTGTTTTTATTTCACTGTCTCTCACAAAGGGAGCATATCAAATCAGAAACGGGGGCGATTTTGTAGTTTTTTGACAGCCTCCCTTGAGATTTACTTTGCAAGTACAACGGAAATTTTGATTTCCTTTTCCGCCTCGCTCAGGTCGAACGCACCGCCGTCTGCGACGCTCACACGCAGCTCATACAGTGTGCCGTCGGCCAGGGTATCCACGCCAGTCCCGGTTTCATCCGTGATCGTCCACAGCTCTTTGCTGACCTCCGCCAGCTTTCCGTCTGCACCGTAGGCATAGAGCTCCAAATCAGCGGCGCTTCCGGAAAGATTGTTCATCCGGAACGAGACCGTCGTGTTGGGATGAACATTTTCGACCGTCACAGTATTGCGCCAGCTCGCGACCGTACCTTCGCCGCCGGCCTGCTCAAACTGTTCCTGTGTCAGTACGTTCCGCGCGGCCTTATCGAGATCGACCTTGCGGTAGGGCATTTCGGGAAGATACACAAAGCGGTCCTGCAAGCACAGCAGCTCCAGATAGCCCGTCGGGCAGTAGAGCGCATTGCCGCTGTTTCCGGCATACATACCGATAGCCATGTTATTGTAGCCATATTTGTTGGAGACGTCCATGGTGAATACCGTCTCGCCGGTGGCAAAGTCCAGAATGATGTACTGCCACATGCCGCTTTCCAGATCCTGCACATAGCCGTAGATATAGCCCGTCGCGGTGGAGAGCTTGAGAATCGATGTATCGCTCAGGTCATTTCGAGACCAAATGCTCTTCATCTCATAGCCGCTATCGGTTTTCACGGTGTCCACGCGCTCGACGCCGGGCGCGATCATGCAGTTGCCCTTTGTCAGCCAGTTTGTGTCATAGATGTTGGCGTAGCTCTGGATGGAAGAGTCATTGTTGGGATCGGCAAGGCCTGCGCTGCCTGCGCCGAACCAGTTGCACACGATAGTACTGACGGTGCCCTCACTGTCGTCATAGACGATGGCAGAGTTTTCAATCGCCACCTGATAGCCCTCGGGCAGATCATCCAGCACCGGCATGCTTGCAACGATCTCACCGGTCTTCATATCGAGCGCCAGCAGCTTGACTGGATCCGCGTTGTCGGTGAACATCACAAGATCCGGCGTCAGCGACGGGGAGCAGCCGCCGCCCCAGGCAAGACCGCCGCCGGTGGTCTTGTCGTTTTCGCCGCTGACCTTAGCGCCGACGCTCTCATACGGTGTGCACCAGACAGCCTCGACACCGTTATTGGCACGCAGCAGATAGCAGTTCTGGTTTGTCAGGATGACCGCGCCGTCCTTGGAGGCGGCAATCCCGTTTTCCGCGCCCTCGCCGAGCGCCAGCCCGTAGACAAAGACGGCCTTCGAAAGGTCGGCCTGCTCTCCGTTCAGGATCGCCTCGATCGCCGAGTGGGCGATGTAGCCGAGCACGCCCTGCTGCTCACGCTCGGGATAGATGCGGAAGCCGCCAGTGGCAAACCAGAGGTTGCCGTCGTAGTCAAAGACCACGGAAAGAAGATTCTGCGTCAGCTCCTTGCCGAGCGCAGCTTCGGCTGCCGCCTTGATGTCAATGTCCAGTACCTTTTCAAATTCAGGCAGGACGTTTCCTGCTTCATCGGTTGCCCGCAGCATCAGCACATGGTTGTTGCTGGTGGGGCAGACGATGCGGTTTTCCGAGTCAAGGAACGTGTAGGAGCTCTGAATGACGTAACCACCACCGTCATGCTGCTTTGGGGAGAAATAGCCAAGAGTCTTCGTCTCTTCGGCATTCAGATCGCGGATGGCGATGCCGCCGAGCAGCGGAACGACTGCGTGGCCGTAGCTGTCAAAGTAAATGGCAGGCGAAGCGTTCGCGTTGGTTTTTTCATAGGAAACATTGATCTCCGGATAGATGCCAAGCGGCAGGACTTCATCCGTAGAGTCGGTATTGTAGCCGTCGTGGTGAATGTTGGCGTCGCTCTTTGCCATATAAGGGTTTTCGTCAACTCGTTTGGCATTCATGGCCTTTACCGGCAGGGCGGCGCTTGCCGCGGAGTCTGTATCCGATGCAGGCATGTCGGAAGACTGCTTCGCACCGCAGGCCGCCAACGTCAGGCACAACACACCGGTCAGCAGAAGGGTTGGTACAGAACATTGTAACTTTTTCTTTTTCATTGATTTCCTCCATTTTTGTGCTTGTTGTCTCGGTTTGGTTCGATGCCCGTTTATTCGATCCAGGCATTCAGTCCTCGCCGGAATGCTTCCTCGGAAACCGGCTCCAGCAGGAAATAGTCTGCCCGCAGCCGGAAGGCGTGAAGGGAGAAATCCAAGTCGCTGCACCAGATCATCCGGCACGCGGGGCATAAGGAACGAAGATGCTCCGCTGCATTCAGTCCTGCCACTCCGGAAAGTGCAATGACGGCATTGGTTGGAGCCTCTTTCTGCGCCGTTTCAAAAAAGCGTTCCTGGTCGTCATATTGCATGACCTGCGGAAACAGCCCCTTCGCTTCACAAAACCGGGTAATTTGCTCGGCGTAGCGCTGCCGCTCTGCTTCCCGTTCTGCCAGCACGGCAATACGATACACAGATCTCCCTCCTTCCTTCATCCGATTTGGCATTTTGCTTGCGCTCAGTATAAAAAGGCCATTCGGTTTTTTCAAGCGCCGTAGCATGAAAGGGGCGATTTTGGCACGAATTCCGACAGCGGTTCTTTGTCATCCTCGACACGCTGTGATATAATCATCTTGGAATTCAAGGACAAGGAGAGAACCCTGCATGAGAATTGCGATTGTGGATGATCTTGCTGCGGAACGCACACTGCTGAAAGACCGGCTGGAGCAGCAGCTTCACCGGAGAAATGTGCGGGCGGATATTCTGGAATACGAAAGCGGCGAGACATTTCTGGAAGCGGCAAGGAAAGCGCCCTTTACTGCCGCATTTCTGGATATTTATATGGATGGCATGACGGGCATGGAGGCGGCAAAGAAGCTGCGGGAAACCAACACGGACTGCCTGCTGGTTTTTACCACGACCTCGACCGACCATGCGCTGGAGGGCTTTCAGGTACGGGCGCTGCACTATCTGGTCAAGCCCTTTACCGAAGCGGACATCGACGTGCTGACGGACGAGCTGCTTGCCCGCGTACCGCAGCCGGATAAATATATGGAGCTAAAGGTGGAGGGAAGCGAGATCCATCTGTGCTATCAGGACATCGTCTACGCAGAACACTTCGCCCACTTGATCTACGTCCATACGACGGTTCAAAAGACGCTTGCCACACGCCAACCCTTCAAGACGTTCATCGCCCCGCTAAAGGATGACACACGCTTTTTTGTGTGCGGGCGCGGCGTGATCGTGAATCTGGAACACGCGAAGGATCTGGAAAGCGCCGCCTTCCGCATGGCGGACGGAAGCCGCGTGTTTGTCAGTCAGGACCTTCTGAAAAGCGCCCGGCAGGCGCTTATGGAGTTCTTGCTTCAAAGGGGGCGGATGGCATAATGGAGCTGCTGCGTCCAATTCTGGAGCTCGGCGTGGTGATTCCCGGCATGCTGCTTGCCTGCTTCCCGGTAAAATCCAGCTTAAAGCAGCCGCTGCCAAAGCTTGTTTTGTGGCTTGCCCCACTGCTTGCGCTGCTTTGTGCCGCCGGAGGCGTGGTGTGCTATGCGCGCCGCATGCCGACTGCGCCGGTGCTTGCGGGGCTGACCTTGCTCGCAGCCGTGATCTACATAAAAACACTCCGGATCTCGCTTTGGAAATCCGGAACGGTTGCATTATCTGTCTGTGCGGTATTTGCCTGTATCAACAGCCTTTGCCGGGCGATCAACGCCGCAATGCTGATCGATTCGCCGCAGGCACAGGCTGCGCCGTGGTTCTGCCTGCGGTCTGCGATTTGCTATCATGCGATCTGCTGGCTGTTTGCCGCCATCGCCTATTATCCTGCGACGCACAGCGTGCGGAGTATGGTCGAGGATGAAAATTTTGCGCAGACCTGGTATGTGTTCTGGGTGCTGCCGCTGGTGTTCATTGCGCTGAATCTGTTTATGATCCCCAAGTATGCGGACACGCTCTATACCGGGCGTGTTTTGCAGGGGTATTTTGTGATCAGCATCGCACTTTTGTTTTTGATGCTTTTCTTCAACGCAATCTTCCTTCTGATGGCGATCAGCATCAACCGGAATGTGAGATTGCAGCAGGAGAACCAACTGCTTTCCATGCAGCAGCAGCGCTACGAAAGCCTGAAAGCTGCCATTGAGGAAGCACGGCAGGCGCGGCACGATCTGCGCCACCAGCTATGTCAGCTCGCTGCCCTTGCAGAAGAAGGGAATCTTGAAAAGATCAAAGCCTATCTCTCCGGTGCGGTTTCCAGAATTCCAAGTCTTGAAATGCATTTCTGCGAAAACCGGGCGGCAGACAGCGTGGTTGGGTATTACTGTGCGCTTGCCAAACGCGAGAATATCCCGTATTCCGTGCAGATTGATCTGCCAGAATGTCTTCCTGTAGACGAAATCAATCTATGTCTGGTTCTCTCGAATCTGCTGGAAAATGCGCTGGAAGCCAGCCTGCGCACCGCGCCTGCCCGACGCAGGATCAAACTGACAGCCTATCTGCATGGCAACAGTCTGGCACTGATTCAGGTTGAAAACACCTATGACGGAGTCATCCGCGAAAAAGGTGGCGTATTCCAGTCCTCCAAGCGAAAAGGAGACGGCGTCGGACTTCAGTCCGTCCGTCACATCGCAGAAAAATCTGGTGGAGTAAGTACAGTTACCTATCAGGACGGCCTGTTCTGCGCAAAGGTCATGCTCTGCGGATAATTATGCCCTGCCTTTCCAAAACGGCACGGCCACAGATTTCAGCAGTCTCGCTTCCGGCGATCCCTGTATGTACCGGATCGCCGTTTTTGCAAAGATATTTGACTTCACCGTGTCCCAATCTGCCAGTTTTACGATCTCGGCTGTGCCGTTCTCAAAGTCAAGCCGCAGCTCGCCCCATTCACCGTCGTTGTCCACCAGATATTGATAGACAGCAGCGGTAATCGTTTCACCCGTTTTCCGGCACTCCGTCTGCCGCAGAGAAATTGTGTGTGCGGGATTGATCTTCGTTGCTTTTGCCGTGCTCGTCGGAAGGGCTGGTTTTTCCGAAATCCCCATCTCAAACGGCACGACCACGGATTTCAGTAATCTCGCCTCCGGCAATCTCTGAACAAACCGGATCGCCATTTTTGCAAAGATGTTAGATTTTACTGTGTCCCAATCCGCCAGCTTTACGATCTCCGCTGTGCTGCTTTCAAAATCAAATCGAAGCTCGCCCCATTCGCCGTCGTTGTCTGCCTGATACAGGTAGACAGCGGCGGCTATTCTTTTGTTTTTTCGCATATCGGTTTGTTTCAGTGTCACGGTATGGATCACACCGCTTTCCAGCAGCTTCAGCCGCAGTTTGTCTAATGTACGCCGGTAGAACCGCTCCGCACCGCTGGCTGTCGTTCCTTCAAAATCCACCGCTAAATCTTCAAAGGTGGACTGCGTGGACAAGGGGCTGACACGCCCGCAGGTCAAGCAGATGGCGTTCCGCTTTTCCAGATACCATTGCTCTTTGTAGGAAAGCTGCTCAAATGCTGCCGTGACCGCCTTTGCCTGTATTCCGTTCCAGAGGATTTCGGCGTAGTTCCAGCTATCGTCGCGCGTCACATCCTCGCCGGTTTCCTCACGGTCCTCATCCTGCTCCGTGCGGTAGAGGGAAACAATGCTGCGGTTGCGCCGGGCAATGGTCAGCAGCTCATCCGCAGATACGCTTTCGTCCTTGTATCGTGCGCACCGCGCGGTCGATGTTGATGGGCTTGGAGAGGTGGGCGTTCATGCCCGCGGCGAGGCATTTTTGAATGTCCTCATGGTAGGCGTTGGCTGTGAGGGCGATGATGGGGCTGTGCTTCGCCGTCTCGCTGTCGAGCTTTCGGATGGCGGCAGTCGCCTCCAGGCCGTTCATCACCGGCATCTGCATGTCCATCAGGTCGACGATCTTTTTCACAATGGCAAGGCCGAGGCCGCTGCCGCGCACCTTGTTGACGCGCGTGTCGACCGCGCGGGAAAAGGCCGAATACATCTGCTCCATGAACTCCGGCGTCATGCCGATGCCCGTGTCGCTCACGACCGAGACAAGGCGGACCTTGCCGCTCTCGGCAAGCTTTTCCTCATAGACCTCGAACTTCACATCGCCGTTTTCCGGCGTATACTTGACGGCGTTTGAGTGCAGGTTCATATAGATCTGCCCGAGGCGGATCTGGTCGGAGAGCAGCACATTGTGGGAAATGTCGTGCAGCTTCCCTGAAAAGCGGATGTTTTTCGCCTCCGCCATGCCCGCGATGGCCTGGCAGTAGAAGTCAAACAGCTCTGGCAGCTTCACCGGCTGCGAGACGATTTTGAACTCCCCGCTCTCGATGCGCGAGATGTCCGGCACATCGTCGATGAGCTCCTGCAAGTTGCTGCCGCTGACACGGATCTTTTCCAGGCACTCTTTCATCTTATCCGAATCGTCCGCGTGCTGTAGGGCGATGTTCGTAAAGCCCATGATGACATTCATCGGCGTGCGGATATCGTGCGACATGCGCGAGAGGAACTCGGACTTTGCCTCGTTCGCGCGGCGCGCCGCAGTCTCTCCGCGAGCGTCGAAAGGTCAAAAAACGGCTCAACATAGGGCAGATACTCCGGCAACGATGCTCTGCTTGCTCATTTCACTCATGTGGACGCTCGCTCTGCCGCTGTGTCCGGTCAGACGGTGCATCTGCCGCTCGCTTGCAACCTCTTCATAATAACCCGTGCGCAGATCGATACGGTAGATCGTATAATAGATCTTGCTGATGGCCGAGATGACCTCGTAGCTCATCCGGCTCTCCGTGAGCGCTGTTTCCAGCGCGTGCTGATGCTCACGCTCCTCCTTCACGATCTCATCCACGCTGCGGAAGTCCAGCAGGATTTGAAAGCTCGTTTCCGTCTGCTGCACCCTATTGGCGCGCACCTCGAAATAGATGTTCCCGATGGCGTTCGGCACACTCTGGTAGCGGCGGCTGACGCGGTCCTTGGTCCTGAGCTCGCGCATCAGATTTTCTGCGTCCAAAAATTGCAGGAAGTCCGGTGCGCTCTCCTTAAGGACGCACTTGTGATAGTAATGCTCGACCGCCTCGGCATAGGAAAACAGCTCCTGCCCATGCGGGAGCAGGTCGCCCGCGGAGTTGGAGCGCTCCTCGATCTTGACGATCTCGGCCCGGTCGTTCATCAGGTCCACACGATAAACGGACGTGCTGTCCTTGCAGAGCGCCTTGAGCATCTGCTGCTCAAGCTTCACGGCCTGCAAATTCTGCTCGAGCGACTTCTGCTTTTCTTCCAGCAGCGTCAGCATGCGCAGGTTCTCCCGCGCGCTGCCGAGGTGCCCGCCGACAAAGGCAAGCAGGCGGTAGACCAATTCGTCCATCTCCTCTTTGCTGCACGTGCGGTCGATGCGCGCGAGCTGGTCGATGATTGCAAGGCTGTATTCTGCCGCACTGTTCGCCCCTGCGGTCACGGGCGGATGTTCTGCTTGCTTCATGCGCTTGCTCCTTTGCGGCAGCTTTCGATACCTGTCATAAATATACAAAATTGGTCAAAGTAAACGCGAAGTTGTCCCTCCCGACCATCGTTCGGCACCACCGCGCAAAAAGTGCGCCGGCTCGTTGAGCCGGCGCACTTTTATTTGTTTTCACATTCTGACGCTTTACTTCTTCTTGCCGCCGAGGAATTCCGGCAAGGATTATTGCTCATCATGTTATTCGGCTTGCCATTAAC
>OGWR01000811.1_pt1 | contig 27216 bp, 23 predicted proteins | sample 1576061 | NCBI WGS metagenome assembly OGWR01 (sample SAMEA3541511, study PRJEB24748) | human gut metagenome | biome: human gut; feature: human-associated habitat; material: faeces | place: China | collected 2012 | reverse complement strand
GGGTGGAATCCGCCGCGCTGAGCACCGCCATTACCTGGCTGCCGCGGGTCAGCGGCGGCAGGCTGAACATTCAAGTAGAAGCCGCTGCCGGTGGTGTGGCGGATGGCGCCTTGAGCCAGGGCGGGGGTATCCAGGTCAGCGGAGTGACGGATCTGGCCCTGACCGCCAGCGACAAACCCGAAGAAACCGTATACCTGCGGGGATTTATCGGCGGCAGTTATGACGGCACCACCTGGCAGGCCCCTGATGCCGATGCCTTTGACAGCGCCGCTATGAACTGGAAAACCGAGGATAACGCCCGGCTGACCATTGCCAGCCTGCCGTTTTTGCGCACCGCCTATGACGGCACCGCCCAGCCCCAGACGCTGACGGTGGAGCGCATCCACGCCGATACCCAGTACACCTATGCACCGTACAACGCCTACTGGGGTGATTATTACACCATCCAGGGCGATGGCGCCGCCGCGGGCCAGACCGCGCAGGACGATGTGTTCCTGTATTACCCGCGGGATACCGCCCAAACCCAGCTGGAAGCCCGCGCCGATGCCGACCCCAGCGTGCTGGACCGGATGGAAGCATCCTATGCCGCTTACGCCGCCAGCCGCTACACCGCCGTGCCGGACGGCTATGACGAGCTGCAAACCCTGTGCGATGAAGCCAAAAAGGACCGGAAGCTGACCGAAGCTGCGGACATTGGCGATTACATCCGCGCCTATCTAAACACCAACTACCAGTATAACGCCAGCGCTCCCCAGCCGCCGGAGGGGGCCGACCCCATCCGTTACTTTTTAACGGAATCCAAACAGGGGTACAGTGTGCAGTTTGCTTCGGCGGCGGTGGTTATGTTCCGCATGTTCGGGCTGCCTGCGCGCTATGTGGTGGGCTATGCCGCGCCGCAAAGCCTGTTTACCCAACAGGAGGACGGCAGCTGGCACGCCATTTTGCAGGACGATAACGCTCACGCCTGGGCGGAGGTGTACATTTCCGGCCAGGGCTGGACCCCCATGGAGATGACCCCCGGCGTGCTGGTCAGTGCCCAACAGGCCGACCTGCGCACCGACCCGCTGCCCGAAACTCAAGGTCAAGACACCGCCCCCGCAGCAGGGGAGAGCAGCACAAACGAACCCGCAGCCACCATCGTGCCCCGCAGCAGGCTGGTTTTGGCGGCGTTGCTGGGGGGCTGCCTGTTGGCTGCTGTGGTGCTGCTGGTGCTGGCCCGCCGCCATGCCATGGGGTATGGCCGGGGCAACTGCAACGCGCGGGTGCTGGCCGTGTTTGGCAGCATCTACCGCCTTTTGGTGCGTCGCGGCCTGCCGCCGGATACACCATCCGATGCGCCGGAGTTTGCCGCATTTTTGCAAAGTTGTGTCCCCGCCCTTGAACCCCAGGATGCCGAAGCTCTGCTGGCATTGGCCCAAGCCGCCCAATTTGGCGCAGGTACGATGACTGAGCAGGATACGGACAAAATGAGAAAACTTTACCAGGTTATAAAACACACTGGAAAACGGAAACAGAGCCAAAAATCGGTTGAAAAACAGAGCCAGGAATGATATAATGACCCCATACTGGGGTAGCGTGTTCTTTGCTTTCTTTGCACAGGGGGCTACCATGATCCAGGGAAATGTGGTATAATATGTTAAGCCTATTAACCAAGTAGGGAATGGCCGGGGTGGGGGACTGGTTTCTGGAACAGTACCCTGGGAACTGCCCGTGGGGCGGAAAACCGGCAAGGACAGAAAGAAGATCTTATAGAAGCAAACGTTAACAGGAGTAAACCCATGCCGCGCCGTAAACAGACAGAAGGAGAAAAAAAAATTGACATCAGCCAGATGGCTGAAGACCTTGGCGTGTCCAAGACCACGGTATCCCGTGCCCTTTCGGGCAATGGCCGTGTCAGCGAAGCGACCCGCGCCCGCGTGGTCCAGTACGCCAAAGAGAAAAACTATGTGCCCAATATGCTGGCACGCGGGTTGGTAACCCAGCAGTCTTATAATATCTCACTGGTGTTCTCGCGCCAGTTCGGCAACCTTGCCGCACCATTTTTGCGCAAAACCGTCAGCGCCGTGTACGATATTGCCACCCGCAATGATTACGATGTGCTGATGACGATGGTGGGCGAGCAGGAAACAAGCCCGATGCAGCGTCTACTGGTCAACCGCAAGATTGATGGCGTGATTCTGGCCCGCACGCTGGAGCGTGATCCCCTGATCCCCATGCTGCAAAAAAGCGGCATCCCCTTTGTTGCCATTGGCCGCCCGGCTGACCAGGATGTCATCTCGGTGGACCATGATCAGGTGGGCGGCTGCCGCGAGCTGGTCAGCCTGCTGCTGATGAAGGGCCTGCATCGCATTGCTTTGCTGGGCGGATCCATGCTGTACACCGTCAACCAGTCCCGCCTGGAAGGCTATAAGCAGGCGCATGACCGCGCCTGCTGCAAGATTGATGAGAGCCTGCTGTTTTTGGAGCTGGAAAGCGACGATCTACGCACCAGCGCTGTGGAGCTCGCGGTACAGCGTGGGGCGGACTGCATCCTGTGCATGGATGACCAGGTTGCCCTGCTGGCTTTGAGCACCCTGAGACAGCTGAACCTGCGCGTGCCGCAGGATATCCGTCTTGCCTCCCTGTATGACGACGAAGCGCTGCAGGGGTGTACGCCACAGATCACGGCGGTCTCTTTTGATGCCGAACAGCTGGGCCGCCGTACCGCACAGCAGCTGCTTTCCCTCATCCGCCACCAGCCGGTGGAAACCCGCACCCTGCTGGGGTACCAGGTGGGGTTGCGTTTATCGACCCAGACCTGAGAGAAAAGTAGATAATTATAAATCAACTGCCCGTACACGGTATGATAAGCCGTTGTGCGGGCAGTTTTTTCGATAAGGAATTTTGAAAAAATATGATGGTCACATGCTTAAAATACTGCGATAAGGCATTGAACCGATTGTAGGGCGCGATGCACTCATCGCGCCGGAGCAGCCGGAACCCTGCTGGTTGATCATTCCCGCATCATACTGCCTGCAGCGCTTTGCCTTAAACCCTGTTTGTGTTGTACTATTGTTGTACTATTGTTGTGGTATCCGTATGAAAATATAGAAAGTGTTATCAATTCTCTGAGGCGAAAAAGTCGCACTGTTTTGGTTAAAAATAGCATTAAGATACAAATGAATACAAAAAGGCCGGCGGCAAGCACCGGCCTGAATTGATCTGGGATTCAAATGGTTCTTCAAATTGCTTTGGGCATCTCGTCCGGCAGCTGTTTGGGAACATCCTGCAAATGCTGGCGCACGCTGTGGAACCGGGGCGGAATCTCCTCCAGCGGCATCTGCTTGGGGGCTTCAATGCTGCCGGCAGCTTTGGCGGTTTCGTAATACCAGCATTTATAATCCAGCGTGGCAAGGGTCTGCTGCAGCTGGGCCATCTGGGCCAGCAGGGCTTCGCGCTGCTTCTGGAACAAGGCCAGGCGGGCATCAATGGTGCCGTCGCCCTGCATGGCAAGCTCGATATAGGTGCGGATATCTTTGATGGACATGCCCGCGCTTTTCAGGCAGGCGATCACCCGCAGCCATTCCACATCGCTTTCCTGGAACATGCGGATGCCGCCGGACGACCGCATCACAAAGGGCAGCAAGCCCTCTTTATCGTAATAGCGCAGGGTAGAGGCGGGAACATCCAGCATGCGGGCCATTTCGCCAACGGTATACAACATCGTTCAGTAGCTCCTTTGTGCAGTGATTTGCAAAAAAATCAGAAAAAACACTTGACTTGAAGTGGACTTTAATCTGTAAGATAAAATTACACTTTAACTATAGTATCCCAGCGCCGCAGCGTCAAGCACAACAGGGCAGGGACACAGAAAAACAGGAGGCAACAAATATGAAGTGCATGGATAAACATGAATTTGAGCAGCAGAATGTTTTTGGCACCGGTGCCGCAAACACCGCTTATGCCAAGTTTTTCATTGGCCAGTCGTTCCTGAACCCGCTGACCGACCCTAAAACCGGCCTGTTTTTGGCCAACGTTACCTTTGAGCCCGGCTGCCGTAAAATGGAGTACAGTTTATAATGGTGTATGAAGTGTATACAGTTTGTTTTTTATGATAAATAGGTACACGATACACAACTAATAGAAAAAGATGTGTATTTAGTTAAATATAGAAATCTGTAGTAGGTATGAAAGAATAAGGTTCTTCCATGCCATTTTTTATTATAGCGAAAGAACAGATTGCACAGTATCTGCCCGGTCATTTCAGTAGATTTGCTGAATAGCTTTCTCCCAGAAGTGTGGTATAGTCTTGTGCTTGGAACAGGAAAACTACACAGAAGGGAGACACCGATATGACAACACAGCCAGATATTATCTGGAATGAGCAGTGCCTGGGGATACGGATAGGAGAACAGGTATGCACCTATCTGAAAAAGCACAATGCGGAATACCAGAGACTGCAAAGGAAAATACTGCAACTTACAGAGAAGTATCCAGTGATGGAGAAAAGTATCCGGCAGGCAATCCGGGAAGAACTGGCAGGTGTTTCCATTTCAGGCTCCGGGGAAAGTGTTTCAAAGAAGGAAGAAATCCCATCACAGATGCTGGATTTCCTCTCCGGGCTTGAGGATGCATTCTGAACAAGTCAAGTCTTTCCCGGCGATAAAATAGCTAAAATTCAAGCAGTCAAATTAGTATAAATCACGGATCTTTGAAAGGGGTGATGCCTATTGAATGTTATTAGATCTGCATCCTTTGGGTGCTTTTGAAGGTTTCATATTCGTTGGGTATTGTGAATAGCTTTCTGTCACGTTTTAGGGTATGTTGTGTATAGAAAAAAGAAAGGAGAACAAACGCAATATCGAACAGATGAAAAAAGAATTAGGTGGAGGTAACGTATTTCCAATCGGTGAAGAAAATGTAGCATTTGCAAAGTATTTCACAGGTGAGTGCTATCTGAATATGCTTACAACAGAGAGAGTACCAGTTGGTCTCGTTACTTTTGCTCCAGGAACAATCAATGCATATCATATCCATCATAAAGGTGGACAGATCCTTATAGTTACTGGTGGAAGAGGATGGTACCAGGAAGAAGGAAAGCCGGCCCGTGAACTGAAAGCCGGAGATGTAGTAAATATTCCACCAGAAGTAAAACACTGGCATGGAGCAGCGAAAGACAGTTGGTTCCAGCATCTGGCTGTCGAAGTTCCGGCAGAGGGAGCTTCCAACGAATGGCTGGAGTTTTTACCAGAAGAAGAGTATAACAAATTACCATAAATAACGAAGATGGAGGTTTGACATCATGGCGAAGATTACACAGACAGCAGGAAGAAATGCACTGGGGACATTTGCCCCGGAGTTTGCACATTTTAACGATGACGTTCTTTTCGGAGAGAACTGGAACAATGAAGATATTGATTTAAAAACAAGAAGTATTATCACAGTTGTAGCATTGATGGCACAGGGAATCACAGATTCTTCTTTGAAATTCCATTTACAGAATGCCAAGGATCATGGGGTAACGCAGAAAGAAATCGCAGCGATTATCACCCACGTAGCATTCTATGCAGGTTGGCCGAAAGGCTGGGCAGTCTTTAACCTTGCAAAAGAGGTTTGGAATGAGGGAGAAACAGAGAAATAACCTTGCAAAACTGCTCGTCACGAAAAGTTCGCACAAAGCACAGATGTGTATGCCGTTAAAGCCAGCAACTACAAGGGATTGCGGAGATGGAGTCCAGTTTACTGCCGCAACAACTGGCACATCCACCACGCCGCCAAGGGCGGCGGCCAGCTGCTGGTTTGTACCGCAGGCGAAGGCTGGTACCAGGAAGAGGGCAAACCTGCCGTCAGCCTGCCCCCCGGCACCGTGATCACCATCCCGGCCAACGTCAAGCACTGGCACGGTGCCAAGGCCGACAGCTGGTTCAGCCACATTGCTGTGGAAGTTCCCGGCAAAGATTGCAGCAACGAATGGTGTGAGCCCGTTACCAACGAAGAGTACGCCAAACTGAACGGATGAGCAGCCGCTAATAAAGGCAACACCGCACAATTCCCGCCTTGCGGCTTAAGCACCGCTCCGGCAGCTGCGGCACGGCATCTGCGTTGCCAAAATGCTCGATAATGTCGGGTTGCGGTACCCGCATCGTGCTTCGGGGGCAAAAGCCCCTCGCACTCTGCGACCGCTGCCCCTGCTTCGGTTCGCTGCATCCGCCACTGGCGGCGCTCACCTTTGCAGCATCCAGTATTATCTGCGCTTTTGGCAACGCAGATGCCGCACCTCGCTCGCCGTATCGGCACTTAGAATTATGCGGTATTGCCTTAAGCAAGGGCGATGCGCTGGGCAATATAATCGGGAACGGCATCTTCCTCCATGCCAAGGGCATAAGCAAGCTCACTGTACAGCCGTTCCTGCGCCTGGCGGAAATAGCGTTCATCAGCGGCAGTATCATGCTTTTTGTGCTGTACACGGATTTCGTGGCGGTCATGCAGACCTTTTATCATCTTGGCAATCTCGCGGCAGTCACAGGTTTGCAGGGCCTCGCGGCAGCGGCTTTCCCGCTCTTTGGCATCCATGATGGGGACAACTGCATATTGGGGCATTTCCGAAATCAAAGTCTCCGCCTGCGCCCTGTTCAGCGGCTGACGCATCACAACGGTCTGGTTGTCAACGGGGGCATAAATTGTCATGCTTGGCTGTTTGCAGGTGTGCAGCGTGTAATAGCGTTTGCTTTTGTCCGCAAATTTCATGGGCAGTGGGCCGATCCCATCCACTTTGCATAAACCCTGTGTGCCGTAAACGACAATATCACCAACACAAAACATAAAACAAACCTCCCATTCACACTTTTTAACGTCTTACAATACTATTATAGCACAAAACCCAAGGCCTGGGTAAGGCCTTGGGTTTGAAAACATCAATTTTGTGCGTTTTGGCAAGGCTGAGGCAATGGAAAAGAAGAGAAAATGCAGCAAAATTACTGGTTTTCTTTCTTTTTCTCGCCAAAGCGATATTCTGTGCCGTTCTTCAGGCGCTGGATGTTGGAACGGTGCAGCCAGATGACATAAGCGCCCATTAACACGCAACATACCGTGATGAACACAAGGGATGCAGCATCGGTGCCCTTCCAGAGCCAGTAGCAGAGCGTGAGCACAGGATACAGTGCAGCAATAATAATGCTGCCCAGGCTGACAATGTGGGTGATAGCAACTTCAACCAGAAAGATTACCAAAAGCACCAGGCAGGCAATCGGTTCAGTGGCTAACGCAGCACCAGCACCAACCAGCACGCCTTTGCCGCCGCGCAGGCCAAAAAAGACAGGCTTGCTGTGGCCCAGCATGCAGAAGATGGCGGCAAGGTAAGCGCCGCAGATCGGCTGCAAAAGCGGCTGGAAATCAGCCCCGGTGCCGGACAGCAACGAATCAAAGATAAACTGCCCCAGCTTGACGGCAACCACACTTTTGCCCACATCGCCGATGGTAGTGATCACTGCGGGCAGCTTGCCATAGGTGCGCAGCACGTTGGTCATGCCGGCGTTGCCGCTGCCATGCAGGCGGACATCATCGTGGTAAAAAAGTTTGGAAACCAAAACGCCAAACAGCAGGCTTCCCAACAGATAGGCCTGCAATGCTGTAAGCAGGCAGGCTTCCATCAAATGAACCATCTGTTCTCCCCCTCGTGGTCTTCAGCGTGCCGAACCATCGCCGTGCTCACGAATCAGCAGGCGCATCGGTGTACCGGTCAGGCCAAAGTTTTCTCGAATCTGGTTTTCGATATAGCGCTGGTAAGAAAAATGGAACAACGCTTTCTGGTTGACGAACGCAACAAATGTTGGCGGGCGGGTGGAGCTTTGGGTGATATAGAAAATCTTGAGGCGCTTGCCCTTATCAGAGGGCGGCTGCACACGCGCGGTAGAGCGCGCCAGCATCTCGTTCAATGCGCCGGTCGGGATGCGGGTGCCGTTCTGCACGTCCACATACTGGATGGTTTCAAACAGTTTGTCCAGCCGCTGGCCGGTTTTTGCGCTGATGAACAGGATGGGCGCATAAGACATAAAGCTGAAATCCTCTTCCAGCTGCTTGCGCATCTTGTCCATGGTGTAGCTGTCTTTTTCAACGGCATCCCACTTGTTTACAGCAATAATGCAGGCCTTGCCCTGATCATGGGCATAACCGGCAACCTTGGAATCCTGCTCCGTAAAGCCGACGGTTGCATCAATCATGATAACGCACACGCGGCTGCGTTCCACAGCAGCCAGGCTGCGCAGCACGCTGTAGCGCTCCACACCGCTTTCCACCTTGCCGCGCTTGCGCAGACCGGCGGTATCGGTAAAGATAAACTTGCCGTACTGGTTTTCCACCATGGTATCAATGGCATCACGGGTGGTACCTGCCTCATTGGCAACAATCAGGCGGTTTTCGCCCAAAATATGGTTGATCAGGCTGGATTTGCCCACGTTGGGGCGGCCAATAACGGCAACAGGAATGCGGTCCTCTTCTTCCTCATCGTTGTCATCAAAGTGCAGGTTCTCACACACGGTATCTAACAGGTCGCCGGTACCATGGCCATGAACGCTGGAAATCGGCACGATATCGCCAATGCCAAGACTGTAGAAGTCATACAGCTCCATCGGCGGTTCGCCGACTTTATCACACTTGTTGACTGCCAGAATCACAGGCTTGCCGCTGCGCATCAGCATACCGGCAATATCCTGGTCCTGGGCGGTAACGCCAGCGCCAATTTCGCCCACCATGATAATACAATCCGCGGAATCAATGGCGATCTGGGCCTGTTCCCGCATATGGGCCAGCAGGCCGTCGTCAATGTTGGGCTCAATGCCGCCGGTATCAACCAGCAGGAACTTATGGCCGCACCATTCGCAATCACAGAAAATACGGTCGCGGGTAACGCCGGGCGTATCTTCCACAATGGCAAGGCGCTGGCCGGTCAGCTTGTTAAAAAGCGTTGACTTGCCCACATTGGGGCGGCCAACGATGGCTACGATCGGTTTTGCCATAGTCAAATGCCTCCTTACATAATAAAGTTTATGCGGTTTGCACCGCAAATACGGGCGGGATTACCGCCCACCAAAAGAAAAATGCAGCTTTTTGCGTTTGGGTTTTGGCTTCAGTTCCCCAAGGTAAGCTTTGCACCCACCGGCACCATCGGTTGGGATAACCTCAATCTCACAGCCAAGGGCCTCCCCCAGCTGCTTGGCGGTGAGATCATCCAAAAAGCGGTCTTTTTCGTCCCGGAGCATCACTTCGGGAACACAAAGAATATTGCTGCTCAAATTGCCCTTGCATTGCTTGATGATATCCGTTCCCGTCACAAGGCCCGCAACGCTGACAGTGCCGCCAAAATAATCGTTCTGGATGGCGTGTACGGTAACGGAGATCTGCGGGTATTTGGCATGGGTGGCTTCTGCCATTTCGCGGATAAGCGGCGCGGCAAGGGTTCCGGTCACAACATCAATGCTGCGCGGTTCCACATTGCTGCGTGGGAACTGCAGTTCATCCCAGAAGGAATCATGATACATCCGCCACATGCCAACGCCGTCTTCCAGCTGGTCATAGTTGTCATAGAATTCAGCAGGGGGAACTTCCCTCCCCGCCAGCAGATACCATTCATCACTGGGGTAAACAACACTGCGGCCGTACTGTTTCCGGCAGCGGGCACAATATTCCTCCATGATGTCCAGCGTTTCGGCGGCGGACTGCTGGTCGTAAGGCGTCAGCTCAAACAGCCCCTTACGGTAGGCTGTTACACCGGCGGGCACGGCAGCAATACTTTCCACCTGCGGTCGTAGCCGCAACAGGTCGTCCAGCGTGCGGCGTAGCTCGTCTCCATCATTGATGCCGCGGCATAACACCAGCTGGCAGTTCATATCAATGCCGCCTTTGGCAAACACGTCCAGATAGCGCAGGGTTTCGGCTGCGCGCTTGTTTGCCATCATGCGTACCCGCAGCTGGGGGTTGGTGGTGTGCACCGAGATGAAAATAGGGCTGATATGCAGCTTGATAATGCGCTCAACCTCACGGTCCGTCAGGTTGGTCATCGTGATATAATTGCCATACAAAAAGGAAAGACGTTCATCGTCATCCTTAAAGTAAAGCGGTTCCCGCATACCAGGGGGCAGCTGGTCAATAAAGCAGAACATGCAATGGTTAGCACAACTGTGCTTTTCATCACCAAGGTATGTTTTGAAATTGCAGCCGAAAGGCTCATATTCCCCTTTTTCAACAGAAATTTGCTGCTGTGCACCATTCTGGCAGATCGTCAGAGTGAAATGCGGCGCAGAGGTATAGAACTGATAGTCCAATGCATCGTTCAGGGGGTTACCATCAATGGCCAACAGCGTACAGCCAGGTTTCAAGCCCAAACGCTGTGCGGGGGAATGTTCATCAACACTGACAAGATGTAGCGGCATGGTGGCAGCTCCTTTCCGGCAGAATAAAAAATGGGGATAAACAAGAAAAAGGGAGAGGCACAGCCCCTCCCTTTAAGAAGCAATTAAGCCTCTTTGCTAACCTTGACAACTTCGACGCCCTTGTAGTAGCCACACTTGCCACAAACCTGATGGGGCACCTTGAGTTCGCCACACTGAGGACATTTCACCAGCGTAGGAGCCTCCAGCTTCCAAACGTTAGAACGGCGTTTATCGCGACGGGCTTTGGATTGTTTTCTCTTGGGTACTGCCATTTTTAAGCACCTCCTTGGTGAAATTCAACTAAGCAGTTGTTTTAATATGCTAAGCCGGGCATCTGCAGGGGCAGCTTCGTCTGCCGGTTGGCAGTTACATCCTGCCGCCTTCCTTTTGCCACAGATGGGGCATAGGCCTTGACAATCGGGGCTACATAAAAGTACCCGCGGAATTTTAAAAATCAATTCCTGGTACACGAGCTCCCGTATATCCAAGCAGCCTTTTTCATCCAGCGGTAACTCAAAGTCCGGGTCATCAAGCTCACGCTCTTTGACAAAATAATCCACACTAAAATTATAACTCTGGTGAATGGGTGTAAGGCAACGTGCACATTCGGCATCGGTTTCAGCGGCAATCGTCAGCTGCATGACCACACCATCAGCAGCGGGCACAGCCTGAAAAGAACCTGTGACCGGTTCACGGATCACACTTCCATCAAAATTTTCTGCGGAGAAATCTTCAGAAAATTGCGCTGTATAGGGCGTTTTGCCCGTTTTGAAATAGTTCCGAATATCAAAGCGCATAGTTACACCTCAAAAGGTTGCTTATCTAGTATACACAAGTCGACCCATCTTGTCAACAAAAAAACAGAAAAAAGTAAAAGAATTTGATTTTCCCACTCTTTTCAATCGGATGGGCAGCTGTATTGCGGCAAAAGCCACTGCCTTTGCACGGCATACCAAAGGGGCAGGCTCTTGCAGCGCCTGCCCCCAGTTACTTAAAGGACAATGCTTTTACAGGTACTTCTTGATGCCTTCCGGCAGAGAAGCCTGATCAGCGGATACGGTCACAACAACCTCAACACTATTGCCTGCAATCTTATCAATCTCAGCCAGGACCTTGGCGGCTGCATCCATGTTGTGGTCAACGATTTTCAGGATGCCGTCAATGAACAGTTCGGTGATATCATAGTTACCAGCCAGAACACCAGCAACAAAACCGTACAGCATATCAGCGCCGTTGATGTCGTATTCATCGGCGTCCAGCAGGCGGGCTGCGTGGTTAATCTCGGTGGTAAGTTTCATGGACTTCTCAATAACAACGATGTTGCCGGAAGTGGTCTTGGTTGCGTTGTTGATCATATCGATCATGGTCTTGGTTTTGCCGGAGCCTTTGGCGCCAACGATCAGTTTAATCATAAGAAGTGACCTCCTTTATATTGAAGCGGAAACAGGCATTAGCCAAGCTTTGCCTCCAGCTCCGCTTTGCGATCCTCATAACCAGGTTTGCCAAGCAGGGCAAACATGTTCTTTTTGTAGCTTTCCACGCCGGGCTGGTCAAACGGATTGACGCTCAGCAGATAACCGGAAACAGCGCATGCTTTCCAGAAGAAGTAAATCAGGTAGCCAACATTATAAGCATCCAGAGAATCTACTTCAATCACGCCGATCGGCACGCCGCCATCATTATGGGCCAGAATGGTGCCTTCCATGGCCTTGCGGTTTACAACGCTCATGTTCTGGTCAGCTAGGAAATTCAGACCATCAAAGTTGCCTTCCAGCGGTTCAATGTAAAAATCTTCACGGGTATTCTTGATATCGACATAAGTCTCGAACATCGTGCGGCTGCCATCCTGCAGGAACTGGCCCATGGAGTGCAGGTCAGTCGAGAAGATGCAGGAAGTCGGCATCAGACCTTTCTGGTCTTTGCCTTCGCTTTCGCCAAACAGCTGCTTGTACCATTCGTTCATCATGGTAAAGTCGGGCTCAAAAGCGGCCAGGGTTTCCACAACCTTGCCCTTGCGGTACAGGATGTTGCGGGTCATCGCATAACGATAAGCATCGTTATCCTTGCTGCAAACGCTGTAAGCTTCGCGGGCATCAGCAGCACCTTTCATCAGGGCATCAATGTCGATACCGGCACAGGCGATGGGCAGCAGACCAACGGCAGTCAGAACAGAGTAACGGCCGCCAACATCATCAGGAACAACAAAGGTCGGCCAGCCCTGTGCATCAGCCAGCTGCTTCAGGGTGCCTTTGGCACGGTCAGTGGTGGCATAAATGCGCTTGTTCGCCTCTTCCGGGCCAACGGAATCTTCCAGCAACTTGCGCAGAACGCGGAAGGCCAGAGCGGTTTCGGTGGTGGTACCGGATTTGGAAATAACATTGATGGAGAAACGCTTACCCTTGGTCACCTTAATGATGTCGTTCAGGTAAGTGGGAGAAATTGTGTTACCGCAGAAATAAATCTTCAGGCCGTCCTCGGTATCGTTGTGATACAGACCCTTGACTGCTTCGACAACAGCGCGTGCGCCCAGGTAAGAGCCGCCGATACCGGCGACCAGCAGCACATCGGAATCTTCACGGATCTTTTTGGCTGCTTCCTTGATACGGGCGAACTCTTCCTTGTCATAATTAACAGGCAGGTCCAGCCAGCCCAAAAAATCATTGCCAGCACCGGAACGGGATTCCAACTGCTGGTGGGCAAGCTCGACCTGCGGGAAGATCGTATCATATTCTTCGGGACGGATAAACTTTGCAAGATGCTTGCCATTATATTTGACACTCATCGCTTAAATCCTCCTCATCCATAATTTAGTAACTTCATGATACAGTTTTTACGCTTGATTGTCAAGCCAAAACCTGGCGTTTTTCATTCGTTTTGCACAAAACCTTACGCTGTAAGCCATAAAGCATTGACAACACGCCGGAAACAACCGCTAAAACTGCGCGCGTCAACGGTTTTTGCCGCAATAATTGGGCAGCTTTGCAAAATGCCCTGGCTGTTTTTGATGTTTAGGCTGCCGATAACCGAACCTTCCCGGATGGGAGCCTCCAGCGTTTGCGGAAGTTCAACTTCAGCTTGCAGGGAGCTGCCCTGCCCTTTTACGGCCAGGCAGCGCTCCGGCGCGGTGTAACATAGTTCCAGCGCGGGCTCTTCACCCTTCTGCACGGGCAGTGTTTTGGGGGCGTCTGCCGGGATGGGAACCAGCGCACTTTCAAACATAGCGAAGCCATAATCCAGCAGGCTGGTGGCAGCGGCAAAGCGCTCCTTGCCGCTGGAAGAACCCAGCACAACAGCAATCAGCCGCAAATCATCCCGCGATGCACTGGCGGAGATGCACACACCGGCCTTGCCGGTTGTTCCCGTTTTCAGCCCGGTGATGCCATTATAACTTTTCAGCAGTTTGTTGGTGTTCACCAGTTGGGTTGCACCGCCGCGCAGGGTATCCATCCATACAGTGCAGTAATTTTCAATTTCCGGGTGGTTCAGCAGCATTTCCCGGCTCATGATGGCGACATCGCGCGCGGTGGAAAGGTGGCCGTCTTCATCCAGCCCGCAGGCGTTGCGGAACGTGGTGCTCTGCATACCCAGCTCTTTGGCGCGGGCGTTCATGCGCTCCACAAATACCGGCTCGCTGCCACCAATAAATTCGGCAACGGCTACTGCGGCATCATTGGCGGAGGAAATACAGATGGCTTTCAGCATTTCATCTAATGTCAGCTGTTCGCCGGGTTCCAGCCAAATCTGGCTTCCACCCATATGATAGGCGTGTTCGGATACGGGGACGATATCACTCAGGCTGACCTTCCCTGCTTCCAGTGCTTCAAAGGTCAACAGCAGCGTCATAATCTTGGTGATGGAGGCGATAGGGCGGGACTCGTCGGCGTTCTTTTCATATAAGACTGTGCCGGAATCTTCATCAATCAGGATAGCCGCCTGGCAGGGAACATCAAAATCCCGATCGGTGGCCGGGTTAATATCCAGCGCTGCACAGGGCAGCGCATTCAAGATAAAAAATAATCCCAAAATCAGGGCTGCAACCCGCTTTTTCATGACCAAAGCCTCCCCTGCCATCGTCTTTGGCCGGGCGCTGCCCGGCAAGAATGTTTTTTGCTTTGGTGATATTGTATGCGGTATAAGGGATGTTTATTGCAGCCGCATGGTATTAGCACTCATCTTTTTCTGTGTGGGCGGTGGAGCCTTGTCAGAATGGGCAGATTCTATTATAATACTGATAGAGCGTTAACCAATAGAAGGACGGAATACGATGAGAGTTTGTTTTTATACCCTCGGCTGTAAAGTCAACCAGAACGAAACGGGTGCGTTGGCCCAGCTGTTTGAGCAAAATGGGTTTACCGTAGTGGAAGAAAAAGACGGTGCGGATGTTTATGTGGTCAACAGCTGCACCGTGACGAACTTTGGCGACCAGAAAAGCCGCAAATGGCTGCGCCGCGCCAAACGCGAAAACCCCGGCGCGGTGACAGTTCTGACGGGCTGTTACCCGCAGGCGTTCCCGGAAGAAGCCGCTAAAATTGAAGAAGCCGATGTGGTAACGGGTTCCGGCAACCGCCATGCCATTTTGCAGGATGTGCAAAAAGTGTTGAACGGCGAGGAAACCAAGGTGGTGGACATTCGCCCGCACCAGAAGGGCGAAAGCTTTGAAGAACTGCCGATGGACCGCTTTGCAGATCACACCCGCGCATTTGTGAAGGTAGAAGATGGCTGCAACCGCCGCTGCGCTTATTGCGTGATTCCCCGCGCCCGCGGCCCGGTGCGCAGCCGCAGCGAAATAAGCATTCTGGAAGAACTGCGCCGCCTAGCGGCATCCGGTTACTGTGAAGTTGTGCTGACGGCAATCAGCCTGCCCAGCTATGGCAAAGATACCGGAACGGGCCTGGCGGAGCTGGTGGAACATGCGGCGGCTGTGGCGGGCATTGAGCGCATCCGCTTGGGCAGCCTTGACCCGGATATGCTGACGGATGATGATATCCGCCGCCTGGCTGCTGTGCCGAAGCTTTGCCCGCAGTTCCATCTGAGCCTGCAAAGCGGCAGCAGCAAGACTCTGCGCGCCATGCGCCGCCCTTATACCACGGAACAGTATGCCGCCGTTGCCGCAAAGCTGCGAGAAGCTTTTGGCGAGGAAAACGTGAGCATTACGACCGATGTGATTGTGGGCTTTCCCGGTGAGACGGAGCAGGATTTTGAGGACAGCATGGCATTTGTGGCAGGACAGCGCTTTTTGAAAGTACATGTTTTCCCCTATTCTCGCCGCGAAGGAACGCCCGCGTTCGATTTTCCGAATCAGGTTCCGGAGCATGAAAAGGAATCCCGCAGCCGTCGCATGACCGCCGCTGTGGAGAAGGTACGCGCAGAACTGGCCCATGCAGCACAGGGGCGCACGGCACAGGTGCTGCTGGAAACCCCACTGTCCTCCACCTTGTTCACCGGATACACCAAACAATATCTGCCAGTTGTGGTCAATGCGCCGGGGCACAAAAGCGGTGAAATCGTGACCGTAACACTGGGTGAATGGGACGGCAAGCGCTGCCGCGCCCAGGCACAGTGATGGACAAGGCGGGAAAACATAAAATTTGCGCGGTTTTTTCTTGAATTTCCGGGTTTTCCTCTTGTAATAAAGGCGGTTTCTTGGTAAAATCTTAACAGGAGCCGTATCGTTATTATTTTAACTTAGAGCATGGAGAACAGCAATTTCCATTGCGGCGCACATCCAGCAAATGTGTGTGTGCGGGGCCGAACCGCGGCTTTGCACATACGGCCAATTAGAAGTTTTGTGTAAGGAGCATAAGCACAATGAGAGGCATTTATACCCCTGTAACCGACATTCGGCGCAAGGTATTTACCGAAGTTGCCCGCATGTCCTATGAGAGCAATGAAATGGCAGATTACGCGAAGGAAATCCGGGACCTGCCCTTTAAGATCATGCCCGGCGAGGACTCTTCGCTGCGCAGCAGCATCTTCCTGGAGAGAGCGATTGTTTCTGAACGCATCCGTCTGGCTATGGGCCTTTCTCTGCGCCCGGTTACCGAGAGCGTTTCCGCTACCGAAGACCTGGAGCACAGCGTAATTGCTGACAAGTACTATGAGCCGCCGCTGATCAACGTTATCAAGTTTGCCTGTAACAAGTGCCCGGAAAAGATCATAAAGGTTACCAGCATGTGCCAGGGCTGCCTGGCTCACCCCTGCCAGGAGGTCTGCCCCAAAAAGGCAATCAGCTTCCGCAATGGCCGCAGTCACATTGATCAGGATCTCTGCATCAAGTGCGGCCGCTGCGTAACCACCTGCCCGTACAACGCCATCGTCAAGGTGGAGCGCCCCTGCGCCAAGGCTTGCGGCGTTGGTGCTATTCGTTCTGACGAGCATGGCCGCGCAGATATTGATTACAACAAGTGCGTATCCTGCGGTATGTGCCTGGTCAACTGCCCGTTCGGCGCTATCGTGGATAAGGGCCAGATCTTCCAGCTGATCCAGTCTATCAAGCGCGGAGATGAAGTCATCGCCATCGTGGCACCTGCCTTTGTCAACCAGTTCCCCAACATGACCCCCGCCAAACTGCGCGAGGCCATGAAGCGCCTGGGCTTTGCCAACACTGCAGAAGTTGCCATCGGTGCTGACCTGTGCACCATTGATGAAGCGCATGACTTCCTGGAGGAAGTTCCCTCCAGGCACCCGTTCATGGGAACCTCCTGCTGCCCGGCATGGAGCGTTATGGCCAAGAAGAACTTCCCCAAGTTTGCTGACTGCATCAGCATGACCATGACCCCCATGGTGCTGACTGCCCGCCTGCTGAAGCAGGATCACCCCGCAGCCCGTATCTGCTTTGTCGGCCCCTGCGCCGCAAAGAAGCTGGAAGCCAGCCGCCACAGTGTGCGCAGCGAGGTTGACTTTGTCCTGACATTTGAAGAACTGATGGGCATGTTTGAAGCCAAGCAGATCAACTTTGATGACCTGCCGGATGACCCGAATGATAACTTCAACAATGCCAGTGCCGACGGCCGCGGCTTTGCCGTCAGCGGCGGTGTTGCACAGGCGGTCGTCAATGTCATCAAGAAGGAAGACCCGACCCGCGAAGTGAAGGTCGTTTCCGCACAGGGCCTGGCAGAATGCAAGAAGATGATGCAGCTGGCTGCTGCCGGCAAGTACAACGGCTATCTGCTGGAAGGTATGGCCTGCCCCGGCGGCTGCATTGCCGGTGCCGGCACTTTGGCTGATCCTGCCCGCAGCGCAATGATGTTGAACAAGTACAAGGCACAGGCAACGATGAAGACCGCTGCCGATACCCCGTACAAGGATACCCTGGATAAGCTGAAGTACTAATTTTTGCGGCGTAGCGGAAGTCGAGCCGATAGGCTGACCCGGTAAGCCAAAACAAAATATAATATAACGTTCCCCGGAACTGGTTTGCTGTTAGGGCAGAATGGTTCCGGGGAACGTTTTTGTTTTTTACATGCAGTTGTTAAAGCACTGCCCTGTGGACGACTTGTCTCTATCCACAAAAAGGAGTGTTAAGGAAAGCAGCAAGCCCGCTAGATCAGGTTTTGGCTGTTTGATAATTTAAGAGAGCTGACCGTCCATTTTCGCATAAAAAAATATAAGGCAATACCGCATAATTCTAAGTGCCGATACGGCGAGCAAGGTGCGGCAGCTGCTAAGCCAAAAGCGCAGATAATACTTTGTGTATTATCGAGCATTTTGGCAACGCAGATGCCGTGCCGCAGCCGCCGGAGCGGTGCTTAAGCCGTAAGGCGGGAATTATGCGGTGTTGCCATAAGGCATAAAAACAGCAAGGCCAGACAGAACATTGGCGTTGTCCGTCTGGCTTTGCTGTTTTATATTATTTGTGATATTTCATGCCATTGTTGATGGTGCAGGCGCGGTAGATCTGTTCCGTCAGTACAAGGCGGGCCAGTTGGTGCGGCATCGTGATGCGTCCCATGGACAGCTTTGCGTTGGCGGCTTTTTTTACAGAATCCGCCAGCCCGTGGGATGAGCCGATTACAAATGCAATATCCCCCGCCCCGCTATTGGCACGGTCTGCAATCAGTTTTGCCAGCTCTTCACTGGAAAATTGTTTGCCTTCCACGCAAAGTGCGGCGAGATATTCCCCTTTGCGCAGGCTGGAAAGAATGGCGGTTGCCTCTTTGTCCAGAGCTTTGCTGATTTGGGCGTCACTGGCGTTTTTATCTGCAATCGCAGCTTCTGGCAGCTCAATAATACGGAAATTGCAGAAAGCGCCAAGACGCTTTTGATATTCGGCAACGCCTGCCGCAAAATAGGGCGCGTTCAGCTTTCCAACACAAATCAAATCAATATTCTGCATGGGGTACCTCAGAACTCTATGTAGGGGCTTACTTCATTGCGGGACTGTGCCTGAATCAGCACATCCCGCCCTGGCTGGATGCCAGCGGCAAGCAAGACATTGTATACTGTGGTTAGTGCCAGCTCTGGCGAATTGTTAGTTTGGCTGAGATGGCACAGCGCAAACTTTTTGCAGCCGTCCTGAATCAGGTCCAGCAGCGCGGCCGCACAGGCGCGGTTGTCCAGGTGGCCGCGGTCGCTGGCAATACGCACTTTGAGATAATAAGGATACGGCCCACCGTGCAGGCTGAACGAGTCGTAGTTGGCTTCCAGCGCAACCAGGCTGCAACCGGCAAGGTTTTCCTGCACGACAGGAGTTAATACACCAAGGTCCGTGGCAAGCGCCATAATGTGGCCGTCCGGCGTTGTGACGCGGTAGCCACAGCACGGTACATCGTGGCTGGTGGGAAAGCTGGAAACACGGAATGTGCCAATATCCTCAGTGCGGCCATCCATGGCAATCGCGTCCAGTGCGGGCGGAATGGTTCCGCGGGAATAAAGCGTATCCAATGTGTCAGCACAGCCATAGACTGGCACCGAATAATGCTTGAAAAAAGTATCCAACCCGCTGACATGGTCTGAGTGTTCGTGCGTAATGAGAATGCCCTCACAGTCGGATACAGCAAGCCCCAGGCTGCGGAGCGCATTCAAGGTTGTACGGCAGCTTTTGCCCATATCGATCAGAAGGTACTTTCCCTCGTGCAAAATCAGGGCGCAGTTGCCGGAGGAACCGGAATACAGTGTGGTAAATAATGCCATAAAGAATGATATCCTTTTGAATTGCGGCTGCACGGGCGCATCAATGCAAAATACAGCCTTTGATGAAACGCTTTTGCCAACGGCCATAAAAAACAGGCCGCATTGCTGCGGCCCGTAAAAGCCAGTGTTACATTGCGCGAGTCATGCGTACAGGGGCTTCTACACGGCGGATATCCGCGCCAAGTGCCTGCAGCTTTTCTACAATGTTTTCGTAACCACGCTCAATGTGTGCGGTCTCGTCAATTTCGCTGACACCATCCGCGGCAAGGGCAGCCATGACCATTGCCGCGCCGGCACGCAGATCCAGCGCACGCAGCGGGGCGGGATACAGCTTTTTCACACCCTCAATAACGGCGACCTGGCCATCGACCTGGATGTTAGCACCCATACGGATCAGCTCGTCCACATAGCGGAAGCGGTTTTCCCAGATGCCTTCCGTTACAATGGAAGTGCCATCGGCCAGCGTCAGTAGCACTGTCATCAATGGCTGCATATCCGTCGGAAATCCGGGGTGCGGCATGGTCTTGATTTTAACCGGATGGATGGCACCGTGGCGCACAATGCGCATGGCATCATCGTATTCGGTCACTTCGCAACCAGCGGCGCGGAGCTTTGCGGTAATGGGCTCCATATGTTTAGGAATCACATTGTGCAGGGTCACATCGCCGCCGGTAATAGCTGCGCCAACCATATAGCTCCCCGCTTCAATCTGGTCCGGAATGATGGAATAAGAGCAACCATGCAGCTGCTTGACGCCACGAATCTTGATAACATCCGTACCGGCACCGTGCACATCAGCACCCATCATGTTCAGGCAGTTGGCAAGGTCTACAACATGCGGCTCACGGGCAACGTTTTCCAGAATGGTCAGGCCCTCCGCTTTCACAGCGGCCAGCATGGCGTTCATGGTGGCGCCAACGGAAACCGTATCAAAAAAGATATGGCTCCCAGTCAGGTGCTCTGCACGAACACGGATCATGCCGTATTCAACGGAATCATCGGCACCCATAGCGGTAAAGGCTTTCAGGTGCTGGTCAATCGGGCGCGGTCCCAGATTGCAGCCACCGGGCATGGCAACCTGACCGGCACCAAAGCGGCCCAGCAGCGCGCCCAAAAAATAATAACTGGCACGCATCTGGCGGGAAAGCTCGTTCGATACCTCGGTGCAGTTCAAATGGGTCGTATCAATTTCATATGTGCTTTTGCTAATCATGCGGATGCTGGCCCCCAGCTCGCTCAGAATCTGGAGGGAGGCCATAACATCGCTGATACAGGGAAGGTTTTCGATGGTACATTTATCTGCCGCGAGAATGGTGGCCGGCAAAATTGCCACAGCGGCATTCTTGGCGCCGCCGATAACGACATCGCCGTTCAGGGGCTTGCCCCCATGAATCACAAACTTTTCCAAGCAGCTACTCTCCTTTTAGGGTAAAACGTGCGAAACAGCCCACAGTAATCAGGAGCCACCGCACACCTATATCATATTATACACCATCCGGTGTACTTTGAAAAGCGCTGACCCTATTATTTGTAAAAAAATAGATAAATTGTAACCTGAATGAAATCTTTTTGCGCCAAATCTACAGGAAAATACCGGTATAACAGGGATGACTTGCATCATTCCCGCCGCTTAGCGGGAAGCACGCATGCCGCCAAAGTAGGTCTGGGCGCTGAAACGAGCACCATTATAATACATCTCAAAGTGGCAGTGGTTGCCGGTAGAGTCACCCGTGGAGCCAACCAGGCCGATGACATCGCCCTGGTTCACGGCCTGGCCTGCTGTGCATTTCAGCTGCGACATATGCGCATACAGCGTGCGGTAGCCGTTGCCGTGGTCGATAATAACATAATTGCCATAGCTGTAATGCCAACCGGCAGTAACGACCTTGCCGGAATCCGATGCAATGATGGGGGTACCGTAAGCGGCACAGATATCGGCACCCTTATGGTAAGAGCTCATCCAGCGGCTGACATAGGTATAGTTCGGAACAGGCCATACAAATGTGCCGCTGCCAATGCGGGCAACCATGCCGCTGGCAAGCTTAGTACCTTTAACAATCAGCTGTGTGGTAGGGTTCTGCAAAACTTTATAATTGACAACTTCGCTGGAGCTTTCAACGCCGTCAATATAGGTGGTTTCGCGGGTAATCTCCTCGGTGCCGTCGGCACCTTCCTGCACAACAACCGTCTTGCCGAAATCATATTCGTCCGATTCACTTGTCTGGGTGTCAAACGGGATCGGCTCGGTATAGGTGCTGCGCACGACCTCTTTGATCTGCAGCATATCCGGGTGCGAAACACCAGTCATAACAGCGGTTCCCTCATCCAGAACTTCATCGGTCCCGGTCAGATCGGGGTTTAATGCGGCCAGTGTATCCCAGGATACACCGGTATTATCCACAACTGTCTGAACAGTATCCCCCGCTGCTGCGGTGTAATAGGTGGGGCCGCCGCCCTGGTTCAGGGTACTGATCACATTGTTGTAATCCAAAATGGAAGAAAGCAGATAAATGCCGTCAACCAGCTTGATGTCATGTACAAAGCTGACGCGCTTGTTCTGGTCCATTGCGTTGACGTAAGGCGCTTTAATACTTTCCAGATAGGTGCGCAGATGGTCGCCTTCCGTGGTGACAAAACGCAGGGAATCATCCACATAGACAGCGGTTGCTTCGCCGATCTGGTCACTGGAAGCGCACAGAATGGCGTCCGCAGCTTCGGTTTCCGTCATGGTGCTGCTGCCGGATTCCAGCGTGTAGGTAGGGGGAACATCCCAGCTGTCATCCGAAACCTGTGCGCCGGTGGAAGCCATAACAGCTTCCGCATTGGTGATACGGGAACGCACATCTTCACGGGCGCTTTCAAATACCTGTTCGCTGGCTACCGTGCCGACAGACGTTCCATTAACCTGAACATTCAGAACAAAGTTCTGGTTCAGCCCGCTCTGCACCACATACAAAAAGCCTGCCGCCGCAGCAACCGGCATAATGTAAGAAAGCGCGTTCAGCAGCAGCGGCAAAAATTGCCGTGCGGCATGGGCAAAATAACGGAGTTTTTCCTTGCGGATGGTATGGGCGCTTTCATCAGAAAGTTCATCCGAAATTGCGCGGAAATGGCGTATGCCGGAGCCAACCACCTGGAACGGCTCGACGATATCCTCGCACAGGGTAATGATGCCGAGAGCAAACGGGCGGATGATTGCGACAAGCAAACGGGCTGCGTTCATGCCAATGGCAGAAGCAACTTTGTAAGTACCGCGCACAGCGCAAACCACGGCATACTCGACCCAAAAGCCGATCATGTACAAGGCATCGCCAATCAGGTTCGCGTGCGGAACACGCGCCAGTACCTGACGGAAGCTGTGATGGCGGCGGGCTTTTTTTGTTCTGCGCCGCCAGGCGTGTACGGTCAGCTTGCAGCGCAGGCCGTCCAACCAGAGGGTAAAACCGCTGTGAGTACGGATAGAAGATACAGGTGCTTTATTTTGTTGTTCAGTTTGATTCTGTTGTTCCAAATGGGTAGGATTTGTGCTCAAAAGGGGCTCCTTTCCGCGCGTAAAGGCGCGTGCATGGGGTTATAGGGCGCAATGTAGGCATTTTGTGCTACTCAGCGCAGGGCAGCACGGATTGTAACATTGTTTGAATCTCTTCTTTGTCTGGCAGATAGGCTGCGCAGCAGGCGGCCAGAAAATCCTCCGGCAAAGGGCTCTGCACCCGGCGGGGCTCATGGTCCGCGGGGCGGTTGAACCGCAACACTGCGCAATGCAGGGCGTGACGCGCAATGATATCCGTATGGCCGCCGTACAAACTATCCCCCGCCAGCGGGTGGCCGAGCCAGGAAAAGTGAACGCGGATCTGATGGGTACGGCCCGTTACCGGAAAACAGGAAACCAATGCATGGGAAGTGCTAGCGGCCAGTACGGTGTATTCCGTCACGCTGGGCTTGCCGTCTTCCCTTACACAGCGGCCAATGATGGAATCGCCGCGGCGCGCAATCGGGACGTCAATGCAGCCCGACCCAACGGGCAGTGGGCCTTCCACCAGGGCAAGATAACACTTTTGTGCAGTCTTGGCGAGTTCCGGCGCGGCAAAGGCATTCTGCGCACACAGCACAAGGCCGCTGGTGTTTTTATCAATGCGGTTGACCGGGCGGAATACGCCATCCTCGCCGCGGCATTTCAGGCGGTACAGCCAGCCGTTCGCAAGGGTCCCGCTGGTATGGTTTAATGTGGGGTGTACCGCAATGCCGGCAGGTTTATTCAATACAGCCGCAAACTCATCCTCATAGATAACATCAATAGGCAGCGGCTCCGGCTGAACATCGGTGGGAGGCTCAGGAGGCAGAGCGAACGAAACAATCTGCGCTGTTGCAACGCGGTAATCTGTATGGACGGGGATGACCTCATCCCCCAGCCGCACACAGAAGCCGGTGCCCTGATATTTGACTGCCTTGATGCAGGCGGAGCTGACACCCATGGTGCGCAGAAAAATATTCAGGCGCATGCCATTGCAGGATGTGGGCACGCGGAAATGCAGCATCTGCATCAGTTTGACCTCCGTTCGGAACCGCCGGAGCGGCTCATACGCAATGTATTATAACACAAAAAAACAGCAGTTGCAAATGATGCAAAAATATGGTATGATAATACACAAACGAGTGGAACATACGACGGCGGGGCGGCTTGACCGCCCTGAGGAAAGTCCGGGCTTCACAGAGGCATGGCAACTGCTAACGGCAGCCGGGGGTGACCCTAGGGATAGTGCAACAGAAATAGACCGCCGCCCCCAACAGGCGGTAAGGATGGAAAGGCGAGGTAAGAGCTCACCAGCGCACTGGCGACTTTGCGGCTATGTAAACCCTGCTCGAAGCAACATCCGTATGGGACATTATGCGGAGTCTCGCGCGTCCCGGTGATGGCGTGAGCCTTGCGGCGACGCAAGGACAAGATAGATCGTCGTTTGATACAGAACCCGGCTTACGGTCCAGTCGTTTTTTCTTTGTTTTTGCAAAAGCACATCTGTTTTTTGGTGCAGATGTGCTTTTTTGTATTTTTCTGCATAAAAAAAGCGCACTATCTGGCAAAAAGTGCTTGTTTATTTCAGATAAATCGTATATAATGTAGTGTACGCCTGTGGTTGTGCCAAGATAGAGGGTTGCACGCACAGGATTATGAAGGGAAACGTATATATTTTATTTAGGGGGATTGTACTTATGGCTGATTACTTTGCAATGGATCACGACGAACTCACCGCTGAAAAGACCGCGCTGGAGGCCCAGTACAAGAAGTTTCAGGGCATGAACCTGAAGCTGAACATGGCCCGCGGCAAGCCCGGCCCTCACCAGATGGATCTGGCCATGGACCTGCTCAAGATGGACAACTACATCACCGACAACGGATTTGACACCCGCAACTACGGTGAGCTGGAGGGTCTGCCCGAGGCCCGCGCACTGTTTGCCGATGTGTTCGGCGTGCAGCCCGGCGAGGTTTTCGTGGGCGGCAACTCCAGCCTGCAGCTGATGTACAACCTGGTCGCCATCGGCATGATGTTCGGTTTCCAGGATTCCCCGAAGCCCTGGGGCCAGGTCGAGCACCGCAAGTTCCTCTGCCCCGTGCCCGGCTATGACCGCCACTTTGCCATCACCGAGGAGATGGGCTTTGAGCTGATCTCCGTGCCCATGAGCCCCGACGGCCCCGACATGGACATGATTGAAAAGCTCGTCGCCGAGGATGACACCATCAAGGGAATCTGGTGCGTGCCGCAGTACTCCAACCCCGACGGCTACACCTACAGCGACGAGACGATCCGCCGCTTTGCCGCGCTCAAGACCGCCGCCCCCGATTTCAAGATCTTCTGGGATGAGGCGTACATCGTCCACCACCTGACCGATGAGATCATCGAGACGCCGGTTTTGCTGAACGAGGCCAAGAAGTACGGCAATGAGGACCGTGTCTTTATGTTCACCTCCACGAGCAAGATCACCTTCCCGGGCGCGGGCATCTCCGCCATCGCCTGCAGCGAGAACTCGATGAAGTACATGTGCAAGCGCTTCTCGACGATGATCATCAGCTACGACAAGATGAACCAGCTGCGCCATGTCCGTTTTCTCAAGAATAAGGCCGGTGTCCTGGCCCACATGGCCAAGCATCGCCGCCGCCTGGTGCCCTGCTTTGACGCCGTCAAGACCACCTTTGCCGAGGAGCTGACCCCCTGCGGCAACATCGCCCACTGGACGAACCCGAAGGGCGGTTACTTCATCAGCTTGTACGTCATGCCCGGATGCGCCAAGCGCGTAGCCCAGCTGTGCAAGGACTGCGGCCTGACCCTGACGGGTGCCGGCTCTGCCTACCCCTACCACAAGGATCCCGATGACTCGCATCTGCGTATCGCGCCGACCTACCCGAGCCTGACCGAGGTCGAAACCGCTTCTGCACTGCTCTGCGTCTGTGTGCGCCTGGCAGTTGTTGAAAAGCTGCTGGCCGACCAGCAGTAAAATATAATCCCGCCCGCCGGTGCGGGCAAGTTTTTTGGAGGTTTCTATGAACAGAAAAGGGAAGTCATGGCCGTTGTTCGTCGTGGCAATTTTGATCGTGCTGTTCTCCCTGACGGCCATCTTTGGTGTGAGCTATACCTACGGCGACACCAAGAATGTCTACGTCAAGGGCGCATCTGACATCCGTTTCGGCATCGACATCCGCGGCGGCGTGGACGTTACGTTCATGCCTGCCGACGATGTGGAGGCCACCGATGCCCAGATGACCGCAGCCAAAACGGTTATCGAGGACCGCCTTGTCGGCCTCGGCATCACCGACTACGAGAGCTACGTTGACAACAACAAGAATCGTATCATCGTGCGTTTCCCGTGGAAGAATGATGAGGCGGACTTCAACCCGCAGACCGCAATCGACGAGATCGGCACCACCGCCAAGATGGTGTTCCGCAAGGGCTCGTCCGCCACGGGTGAGGAGATCCTGAGCGGTGACGACGTGGCTTCCGCAAGCGCTGCCTACAACGAGACCGAAGGCTGGGTCGTCCAGCTGAAGTTCAACTCTGCGGGCGCATCTGCCTTTGCCACGGCCACCACCGAGCTGGCAGCCAGCAACGGCACGATCTCCATCTGGCTGGATGATAATAACATCTCCACCGCCACGGTCAACGAGGCCATCACCGGCGGTGAGGCCATCATCAAGGGCAACTTCGATCAGGACAGCGCCTCCACGCTGGCGAACCAGATCAACTCCGGCTCTCTGCCGTTTGCCCTGTCCGCTGAGAGCTACTCCACCATCAGCCCGTCTCTGGGTGCCAAGAGCCTGGACGTCATGGTGCAGGCCGGTATCATTGCCTTCATTCTGGTCGCGATCTTGATGATCGTGCGCTACCGTCTGCCCGGCACCATCGCGGTCATCTCCCTGATGGGCCAGGCCGCCGCCACGCTGGCTGTTGTGTCCGGCTATTTCACGGTTTTCCCCGGCTCCACGCTGACGCTGCCCGGCATTGCCGGTATTATCCTCGGCATCGGCATGGGTGTTGACGCCAACGTTATCACCGCCGAGCGCATCAAGGAGGAGCTGTCCAAGAACAAGACCCTCGAGGGCGCTGTCAGCAGCGGCTTCAAGATGGGCCTGACCCCCATCATCGACGGCAACGTGACCATCGTCATCGTCGCCGCCATCCTGATGGGC
>OGWR01000810.1_pt1 | contig 27233 bp, 43 predicted proteins | sample 1576061 | NCBI WGS metagenome assembly OGWR01 (sample SAMEA3541511, study PRJEB24748) | human gut metagenome | biome: human gut; feature: human-associated habitat; material: faeces | place: China | collected 2012 | reverse complement strand
GCCCGTACCGGAGATCCGGAACTTCTGACGAACAAAAAAGGCTCCATTTTGGTGGAGCCTTTTTTGTTATTTCCAAACATCGTGCCAATCAGATTTTTCACAAGTTCACATTGTTAACTTGGCTGCAACAGATTCTCATCTTGGGTGACAGGATAGGGGGTCAGGGAAGATGAGAATGAAGGGTAAGGCCGATCCTGCTTGACGGATACTTGACTTTCCCTTGACTGATGCGGGCTTGAAGGTTGCCCGGCCCTGGAAAAACCGCGAAAGAATGGTTTGAGAATGGAGGGCGGTTTTGAGGCCCGATAGTCACGCAAGTTGAGAACGAGAGAAGCCCGGTGTGTGTCGAATCTGACACAAAACAGGGGCTATTTTTTGCCATTCGTGCGTTATGCCGCGCCGCTATTTTCCGAAGAAACGCCATTAACAACAGCGAGTCTGTTCTTCCGTTCCTCCAGTCGGGCAACTGTGGCCCGGAGTTCACCGAGTTCCTTTAAAAGCTCTTCCTTTTCTCGGTAGAGCCTGCGTGTCTCTGAGGTTAGCTCCCTGCGCTCTTCTTCAAGTACTTCCAATTTTGCTTCGGCTTTCTCAAGCCTCGACTCTAGTTCAGCACAGCGTTGACATGGGGCAGTGCTAGCAACGGCCCGTTCCACAGGGGGGGGATTTTTTTTACGCCGATGCTGTTTAGCAGTGCTGACTGTGTCCATTTTATCTTCTTTAGACCAGTCTAAAGGGACACCAGTTTTGTCCGCCACGGTTTGAAGAAAATTCATATCAGGGGTGCGTTCTCCCCATTCATAGCGGTATATGGTTTGCATACTGCAACCTATTAGAGCAGCAAAATCTTTTGCGCTGCGCTTACCGCGCGCGTATTTTAACCATGAAGCTATGTTTTCCATAGGTATAAACTTCCTTCGCCCGAAGTTTATACCGAACATTATACCGGTATTCTTGCGTATCTATCTAATTTTTATTGATAAATGTCAAAATAGTGTGCTTTTAAATTTTATACCGGATTTTTGTTGACTGTTCGGTCTAAAATGGACTAAATAAAACCACGGGCGGTTGAAAAAGTACGTGAAGAATCAGCCATAGCAGGCCGCTCTCATTTTAGCAATGGCGATGTTTCAAGCTCTAAATGGAGGGACTCCATGAGCAAGCTACAACCCTACGGACGAAGACGCGCTGACTCCAAGCGGGATATTCAACGCATTCTCGATAGTGAGGGAAAAATTTTGTGGACGTGGCGGAGATAGCCGGTGTTACTCCGCAGACCGTGTCCGCCACGCTGAACGGCTTTCGGCACAGCCCGCGCGTTCTGGATGCACTGCGCTCTTTCGGGGTTCCAGAACGATTTTTGTTCGACCCGCGCCGTGCGTCCAGAGTGGCATAGGGGGCGTTATGGGTCTCAAAGAATTTTATACGACGCGAGAGGTTGCTGAACTTCTAGGTTTTTCAACCATGCGGAGCGTGTTCCTTCGCGCAGAACGTGAACATTGGCAGGCGCGTGAACGCATCGGGCGCGGAGACGGCAAAGAGTGGCTCGTGTCTTCCATGCCGGAAGAAACCCGCGTCACCATCCGTACCGCCGAAGAAAAGCAGGCGCTGGCGGTCTGCTCCGCTCCTCCTGCGCAGTTTTCCGCGCTTTCCCCCATGACGACAACAGCCATCATGGACGACAAGCGGCGCTACAAGGCGCTGGCCCGCGCCGATCTGGTCCGCCAGTACCTCGCATGGCAGCGCAAATACGGCGCGACGCGAGTTCAGAAGAACGAATTCATCATGGCTTACGGAGCCGGGGCATGGCCCAAGCTGCTGGAAGAGGTCGGTCCTGTCTCATGGCAGACGCTGGAACGCTGGAAGCTCGAACAGGAACGGGCCGGGAGCGTGCTGGCCTTGGCCGACAAGCGGGGCGTCACCCACAAAGGAAAGACCATGCTCACGGACGAACACAAGCGCGTCATTCTTGGTCATATCCTGAATCCCAACGGCCCGAACGTCAACCAGTGCGTTCGGGAAGTACAAAAGAAATTCAAGGCGTTGGAAATTTCCATCCCCTCCGAACCAACCATCAGACGCTTTGTGAGGCGCTACATGGAAGAATGTTTCGACGAGTGGACGCTGTTCCGGGAAGGGAAAAAGGCATGGAACGACAAGTGCGCCATATCCCTGCTCCGGGATTGGAATCTTGTGGGAGTGGGCGACGTGGAGATCGCGGACGGGCACATGTTCAACTTTGAGACGCTGAACCCCGCGACGGGCAAGCCCACGCGCATGACCATAGTGCTGTTTTTTGACGGGGCCAGCAATTGCCCGCTGGGCTGGGAGATCATGCCCACGGAAAACGTGGCCAGCATATCCGCCGCGTTCCGGCGCACCTGCATCATACTGGGGAAGTTCCCGCGCGTGGTCTATCTCGACAATGGCCGGGCCTTCCGGGCGAAGTATTTCAAGGGCTGTCCGGACTTTGAACAGGCCGGGTTCCTCGGCTTGTACAAAGACCTCGGCTGCTCGGTGATCCATGCATGGCCCTACCACGGGCAGAGCAAGACCATTGAACGTTTTTTCGGGACGTTCCACGACATGGAAGTCTGGATGCCCTCCTACACGGGCAACGCATAGCCCACAAGCCCGCCCGCATGAAGCGCGGCGAAGACCTGCACCGGCAGCTTTACGACAAGCTGGGCGGGCGGCCCCTGACGCTGGAAGAACCCCATACGCAGGTGGCGCGCTGGTTCGTGGACTACGCGAACCGCCCGCAGTACCGGACGCATCTGCATGGGAGAACGCCCGGAGAAGTATTCATGGAAGGGCGGGGCGCGGCCCTTTCTTCGCAGGATATGCAGAAGCTGGCCCTGTTCATGATGCAGAAGGAAGTCCGCACTATTACGAAAGACGGCATCAGGGTCAACGGGCGGCTGTACTGGCACGAAAAGCTGTATTCACGCCGCCATCCGGTGCTTGTCCGGTATGACGAGCATTTCAACCCCTATTCGGTTTTTGTGTACACCCTGGACGGTGAATCACTCTGCGAAGCAAAGGACCGCGACCATTACCGCATCGCCAGCGGCTTGCACCCCGTGGCGCGCATCCTCGGCACTGCGGAACAGCAGGAGGAATTGCGGGCGGGCATCGAACTGAAAAAGGGACTGGAAAAGAGCAGTTCGGCGCTGATGCGCGGCATTCTGCAAGCCTCGGTCCTGCCCGAAACGCAGGCGCGCATAGCGGCGCTGGAAGCTGAGACGGTAGCGATGCTGCCCGAAAAACCGAAAACGGCAACGACTATCCCCTTGAAGCCCACGGTTACGCCGGAAGAGGAAGCCGCCTTGGAGAAAGCCAAGGCGCAGGCCCGCGAAGCCATGCGGGCCGCCCCGGCCTACACGCCTTCGGACCTCCTGCGCTGGAAGGATTCGCAGGAACGCTACGCCTACCTGTTCGGCGTGAAGTGCGAGCAGGGACTGGAACTTGTTCCGGCGGACCAAGCCTGGATGGAAGCCTACGAGGAAACGCCGGAATTTGAACGCTATCTGAAGAACCGCTACGCGGCGCTCCGGGAAATGTACGAACAGAAGGCGTGTTCCGCCTGAAAGGAAAAACTATGAAAAGACAGATTGTTATCAGCCTTGGCTATCGAACGGAAAAAGGAATGTGCCTGCTGTCCTGGTGGGAGGACTACGCGGACCTGAAAAGAACCCGCTTCATGCGGAATGGGCACTTTAACGTGGACAAGTGGGAGGCAGCGCAGACGCACATCTTCATGTGTCCTGGAGCCGATCCCCGCGCAGCTTGGAAAGAGGCATGGCATATGGTCCGCAAGCATATCCGGGACAGCCGAAGGGAGAGAATGCGGCTTGGTCGCCCTCTTGCCGATTACAGTTTCCTCGAATCTCGCATGCCCTGCGATCCCGCTCTTCTTCCCTAACGTTCAGGAGAAACACAATGCGCGAAACAATTATTGAGACCGAAGCCATGAGCCGTTTTGACAGCGCCGTGGACGAAGTGATGGACGCCGAGCGGGGGCTATCCGGCTTTGTGCTGGCCTACGGACAAGCCGGGCGCGGGAAGTCCGTGGCGGCGGACCGCTACCACTACAACCGGGGCGGCGCGTATGTGCGCGTTTGGCAGGGATGGAGCCAGACGGCCTTTCTGCAGCGCCTCATGTTTGAGGTCCGGGGCACGAATGAGGATATGCCGCGCCACACGGGCAACCGCTGCAAGGAATTTATTGTCAAGCTGCTGGAGAAAAAACCGCAGCCCTTGTTCATTGACGAAGCGGACCGGCTCCAGATCGCCCGCATTGAGGACTTGCGGGACATTCACGAAGCTACGGGCGTTCCTGTCGTGCTGATAGGCGAAGAGGGAATTTTCGGCCTGCTTTCTGAGCGCCGCCGCATCTGGTCCCGTGTGGCCTATGAGGTCGAATCCTTGACGTGATCCCCCGGCTAAGCCGGGGGGCTCCTGCAGTTTGACAATTCCCTAAAACAATAAACCTCCTTGCCGAACCGCTCAAGGCAGAACAAGGAGGCTTTTTATGAAGCAATTACAAAGTTTAAATCATACAGTTTGGGAGTGCAAGTATCACGTTGTTTGGATCCCCAAATACAGGAAAAAGATTTTGTACGGTAGCATTCGGCAAGAACTAGTAAATATGTTTCGAGAACTGGCGAACCGCCGAGGCTGCACCATTTTGGAGGGGCACTTATGTGCGGATCATCTGCATATGCTGTTGTCGATTCCGCCCAAGTATAGGGTGTCGGAGATAGTAGGCTATCTGAAAGGGAAAAGTGCCATTGAAATCGCGAGACGCTTTGGAAAAGTTCGTAAAATAACAGGAGAGAGCTTCTGGGCCAGAGGCTATTTCGTAAGCACGGTAGGAATGGGAGAGCGGGAAATTCGGCTCTACATACGAAATCAGGAAAAAGAGGACAGGAGAGTGGAGCAGCTTAAGCTGCGGTAATTCGCCGTAGGCGAATAGCAAAAACCGCTTTGAGCGGTCACCGCGTTTCAAGCCCCCGGTTTTGCCGGGGGATTTTGACTTCGGCCCCATATCTCCCGCCGAAGTGGCCCTGTACGCCATGCAGGCCGCCGGGCTGGAAGTTCCCCTGACGCTGGCCAAGGAGATCGCCCAAAAGACGGAAGGTGATTTCCGGCTTGTCCGAAATGCCATGATCTTGCTTGAAAAATCCGCGAAGGCTTCCGGTTCGTTCGCTGTGGACCGTCAGATGCTGGACGCGGCGCTGTCCGCCCATTCCTGGCGGCGGAAGTAAGGGGCAGCCATGGAAGACAGAACAATTACCATGGAAATGGTCCGGCTGGCCTTTCAGTCGTTCGGCGCGGGCGGCGTGCAAATAAGCAACGCACAACTTTATGACGCGCTCGGTATAACCAGTGAAGTGGAAATGGCCCGCATGAGGGCGCGAATTAACAGCATGGTGTCGCACGGCGAAGTCAACCGCGTGGGGTCCGGCGTCTATACCTACAACTATAAACACCGGCCACGCGAAGCAAAAACGTACACGGTGCTTTGGCGCTTCGTCCGCGCCCACAAGCCGGGCTGGACGGTGAAAGAATGCGCCTTGCTGACACGCATATCCTACACGCAAGCATCCCGCTATTTCGCTTGGCTGGAAGAGGAAGGATATTTGGAGCGGGCGGGACGTGACACTAAAAAAGCCGTTCTGTACCGGGCTACGACCAAGGCCGCCGCGTCGCCGGAAACGCCCTATCCGCCCCTCCGGGAAGCGGACCCCTTCCAAAAGGAACGCACGGCGGCGGCCACTATCACGCGCCTGATGCTGTGCGCGGACCCTTACGCCCAAAAGACCGCCCGGACCATTGCCGAAGCCTGCCAAGTGCTGCTGGCGCGGTTCGGCGGGACTGTCACCGAAAATGAGAACAGGGAGGAAACGACATGTTGAAACATGAAATCATGAGCGTTCACGCGGCGTTGGGCTGCGTGATGGGCAAGCTGGACCCGGACGGCGCGGAACTTGTGCGCCAGTGCCGCCGGAACCTTGACGCCGCCGAACAGGCGGACGCGCTGGAAAGCAATCTGCCCGTGGTGAGCGTGGATTTGAGCGCGGGGGAAGCGGAAATCGCGCTGCCTAGGCCGGAACTGCGGATTACCGCGCGGGAAATCAAGCTGGAGTGCGTGTTTCCCGCCAAGGCCATCAGGGGGGTGCTTTGATGGGCAAGAAACGTGACGCGGGGATGCAGGTCAATGATCTGCAGCAGGCCGAAGGCGCGATGGCGGAATACGCCCGCCTTGCCGTGAAGCTCAAGGGGCTTGAAGTGGCGGAAGCCGATGAAAATCTGGCCATCAAAACCAAGTATGAAACGGAGCGCGCCCCGGTGGACGCCCGCATGAAGGCGCTGGAAGCGGCCTTGAAGCAGTTTTCCGTCATGAACCGGACGGCTGTTTTTGGGGAAAAGCAAAGTCGGGAACTGGCCTTCGGCACGCTGGAATTCCGGCGGTCCACCAAAACCGTGCAAATGAGCGGCGTCAAGGCGGAAGACACGCTGGAAAAGGTGGAACGCCTGGGTTTCATGGAAGCCGTGAACGTCAAGAAAAGTCTCAAGATTGAAGCGATGGAAGGCTGGACAGATGAACGGCTGGCCCTGGTCGGACGGCGGCGCGTCCAGTCCGAAGCGTTCCGCGTCATACCCCATGAGGAAGTAACCGCATAGGAGGGTGCCATGGCCTACAAGCTGACGAAACCGGACCGGGAAAAGCTGGGGCTGCGCTTCGCGGAAATCCTGCTCTGCCGGGCATCGGCAAGGCCCGATGAAATGACGGAGCTTATTTCCCGCAAAGACTGGAAGGAAGCGGCGGCCCATGAGCGGAAAAAGGTATCTTCCGCCATAGCGGAAGAAGCGCGGGCCGCTCTGCTGAAAAGCGGGTACCCCCAGGAACAGGTGGAGAAGGCAACCCGCCATCTCATCAAACACTAAGGAGAAAAAGACATGACGAAACGGGAATTTGTAGTCGCGGTATTTGAAACCTTGCGGGAAGACTATCCGGCCCTCACCACCACGATGGGCACGGTGGAAAAGACCCTGGACGTTTTGTGCGGCGTGGCCGCCGCCGAACTGCTGGGGTGTGGGGAAGTGCCGCTGCCGGGCGTCGGCAAGCTCAAGGCGAAAACCACTGCCGCCCGGAAGGGCCGGAATCCCCGAACCGGCGAGTCCGTGGACATTCCGGCGGGAAAGAAAGTGCACTTTGTGGCCTGCAAGGAACTGAAAGAGGCGCTGAAGCAGTAGGATGGGAATTTTCCCGCGTGTCAAAACTGACACAAAAACAGGGTGAAAAAATGAAAAAGCGATTCGGGAAAAACAGGAAATGCAGGTGGTGCGGCGAAGAGTCTGTACTTCATGTCGGATATTTCGGGCTGCTGGTCGGCTTGGTCTGCCGCCGGTGCAATCCCACGCGATGCAGGGTGTTCACGTCTATGACCAAGGTCCGGCAATACTGGAACCGCAAGAACAAAGGATAATCGTATGAACCTCACGGAATTGACTCAGGTGTTGAGTTCCGAGGACCGGGAGACGCTGCTCGGCATTCTGGCTCTGGGTGACGCACTGGCTGAGGAATTGAAACCCCGCCTGGAAGCGGTGTCCCGATTTAAAACCCGCTTGGATATTGAGGCCGTGGAGCAGATGCAGGCGGCGGGGATGGATCAGGGCCAGGCCGTCATGCTCCGGGCGAGTTCCAACATGGCGTTTTCACAAATGTTCAACAAGTAGCGAAACGGCCCCGGCCTGATGAGCAGCCGAGGAGTCAGGAATGGAATGCTATGAAAAGACATATCCGGCATGGCCCGTAAAGGTCATCCTTGCCGGTACGCGCGCGGAGTTCAAGGACATAGGAACTCTTTTGGCGGATTATGTTGCCCTAACGAAGAAGAACAAAACCGTCGAGCGGTACAGGGAACAATTCGAAAGTGCTTCGGAGCAGGCTCTTCCCCTGGTCCTGCTTTCCCAGAAGGAAGCGCAGCAACTCTACGTGTACATGAAAAATTATTCGGACCTCAAGAAAAAGGTGAAGAATCATCGCGTCCACAAGCTGATCGACGCCTTCGATGACGGATGGGATATATGGTGAAGAGAATGGAAAACAGCGTCATTGAGCATTTTCCCCAACGGGAAGAAAACGGCAGGGTCATCATAGGCGAAGGCGTGAAGTTTGAGCGTATTCGCCGTATTACAGGTTACTTGGTAGGTACGGTCGACCGCTTCAATGATGCCAAGTGTGCGGAAGTTCGGGACAGGGTAAAGCATGTGGTTATGAGGTAGCGCCAATGAGGAAGGACAACCGGAAATTCTGTGCGTCGATCTACGTGCGCAACGGGGAGCAGCGCGTGAAGCTGGAGCTTTCCCCGGCGTCGCAGCACGGTGGGCCGGAAGGCTTTTACCGGGTGCGCGTTGAGCGGCGCTGGCTGAATATGGAAGACGGAAGGCCGCGCTGGTTCGACCGGGACGGTCTTGCCCGTCTGGCGGCGGAGCTTGCCGTGTGCGGGCTGGATATCCCCGCTCCGGTTCCGGCTGTTCCTTATCCTTCCCGCGTGTCCGTGCGGCGCGTGGAGGATGGGTTTTCGTGTTACTATGGGGCCTGGACCTGTACGCCCCCGATTCTGGCCTATGAAGGTATCTGGAAAGTGGGGGTGAGTCTGGACGGCACAACGCAGTTTGTGCCGGTGGATGACGTTATCGTGCATGGAGGCCGCCGTGGATAATCAGAAAATGCGCTTGGGACTGTACCGCAAGATTGAGATTGCCCGAAAGCAGCTTCCAGCCATGGATGAGGAAGCCTTTCGGGCCTTGCTGCGTTCCGAATTCGGCGTTTCCAGCCGCAAGGATATGAGCGTCAATCAGCTTTCCCGGCTGGTGCAGCACTTCGCCGCCGTACACGGCGTGACCTACACCGCGCCCGCCAAAAGCCGGAACCCGCGCGTGACGCCGCACGGTCGCCCGGACTTCATAGAGATTACGGACTCCATGCCCTACGCGCGGGAAAAGCGGCAAATTTTGGCTATCTGGCGCAGGTTGGGCTACTCCATGACCAGCCTGGACACGCGCTGCAAGCGGGCGTTCGGGGTTCCTGTTTTTGTGTGGATGCAGAACGGGGAGCAGATTGCCACGCTGCTTTCCGATTTGCAGCGCCGAGAAAAGGCTTTCGAGAAAAAGCGGAAGGCCGAAGGCGGGGCTGGTGAATGAAGTTGACGGACTCCGGGCACAGGTGCTTGACCGCTATGTGTCCGTCCATGCCTTTTGCCGCGCGCACCCGGAACTGAAGCGCGCAACGGTCTATCTGGTGCTGTCCGGGCGATATCCGGGAAAATGGAGCGACCAGGCGGCAAGAATACGGGAGGCGCTGGTCGGAACCAGGGAAGTGCCAGAGAAGCCCACTCCAGGGGTGACGCGAGAGGCCATGGTCGAGACATTGCAGGAAATACGGTGCGCCCGTTGCCGCCGTCTTGACAGGCGGGATTGCTCGGCGTGTCGGGAGCAAACCGAACGCGAAGGAAAGGAGCTGTTCATCAGACTGTTCCAGGGAGAGTGAAAATGTCCAGAACGCGGATACAGGAAATCGTGACGCTGACGAAAGAAGGCTGGCGGCCTTATGATGCCGAACCGGAACAGCGCGTGTATGAACGCCTCGGCTGCAACTACGCTTTGCGCGGGCAGAAGCGCAAGCCGTTCTGGTTCGTGCGTGACGACGTGTATTGCTGCATCGGCTGTGCGGACCATTGCACATTGAAACGTCCGGTGGGCTTCCCCGCGCCGCTGCCCATCAGGTATTCCGTGGTTCCTCCGGACCAGCCGTATACCTTGACGCCCGTGGAAATGCTGGCGCGGTATGACATCCTGACGGTGCGGCAGGCGGCGTATGTCCTGAACGTCTCGGAACGCCGGGTCTACGATTACATAGCTGAAGGCAAGCTGATCAAGCTCAAAGATACGCCGGTACGGGTACGCGCCGATGAAGTGAGGGCTTTACGCAAAGATTTTGACGAATAATCCCCTGAAATTCGTTCGCATGGTTCGCGCCCTTTCCGGGACGTTGAGCGGCTCGTCATGGCATGATTGCTGTGACGGGCCGTTTCGCGTCGGTCCGTTCCTCCGCAATTCCCCGCCGGGATAGACCCGGCGGGGAACCGGAGAACCCCGCGAAAGGAACATCATGTTTGTGCCTTCTCTCATTCGCAACCCGCGCTGTTTGTTGGCTTGCTTCATCTTGTGCGGCGTGGCCCTTCTGGCGGCCCTGCTGTTTTTCTCTCCGGTCCAGGGGCCGGTTATCGCCTACAAGCTGGCGTTGGTCGTGATTGCGGCCATTGCGGGCATGGCCTTTGATTTTCTGGCGTTCCCGTATGCCCTGCCGTCCGGCTACCTTGATCGGGATTGGCGGAAAAACCCGGACGCCACGGGAGCCGACGGCAAGCCCGACTTTCCCGTGGCCAATGGCTACCACGGCCCGTTCTGTGCGGCGCTGACCCGCAGGGCACTGATCATCGCCGCCTTTGTGCTGGCCGTGGCGCTGGGGCTGTAGCCATGCGGTCCCGTGTCAAAGCATGGCTGATTGCGCAGGTGAAGGTGGTCAAGGGCACGTTTTTTATGCTTTGGGGCTTGTTTGCCGTAGGCTTTTTTGCGGGATTAGGCTTCTGGTTCGCCCTGTTTTCCCTGTGTGCCTGGTTTTCTCCGGCCCATGCAGCCGAAGTGGTGATCCCCCGTGCGGCGTATCAGTACCGTGCGGAGTTGGTCCGTTCCGCGCGTGCCGTCTGGGGACTGGACGCGCCCATCGCGGTGTTCGCCGCACAAGTGCATACGGAAAGCTGGTGGCGAAACGATACGGTGTCCTCGGCGGGGGCGCAGGGCCTCGCTCAGTTCATGCCGAGCACGGCGCGCTGGTTGCCGTCCGTTGCTCCGGAGACGGGCAAGCCCGCGCCGTTCAATCCCGGCTGGTCCCTCCGGGCGCTGTGTACCTATGACAAATGGCTGTGGGATCGGGAAGACGGGCGAACCCCCTTTGACCGCATGGCCTTTACCCTGTCGTCATACAATGGCGGCGCGGGTTGGGTTGACCGTGACAAGCGGCTTGCCGCACAGCGCGGCTTGGACAACGTCCGTTGGTTTGAGCATGTCGCCACCTGCAACGCGGGCCGCAGGAAAAGCGCTTTCGGGGAAAACCGCGCCTATGTCCGGCTGATCCTGCGGGAGCGCCAGTACGCTTACATCAAGGCGGGCTGGGGGCCTGGCATTGTGGGAGGGGTGCAGCCATGAGTCAGGGAATCCTCCGGCTTATCGGCATGGGAACCGTCTTTGCACTGGTCGTTGTTTTCTTTGCCCTTATGGACACCATGGGCCAGCTCGACGCCGAACGTCTGAACCACGCGGTCACGGCGCAGGAACGCGACCAGTGGAAGGCTACGGCTGAAGAGTACCGAAAAAACGCGGAGGCGCAGGCGGAAAACGCCCGGCAATGTCTGGACCGGGAGGCGAAAGCCACGCGGAATGCGGCGGAACGCGCCGCTATTGTGAAGCTGACCAAGCCGCGCCCCAGAACAACCGAAGAAAAGGACAAGGTGGTGGATGATGAAACGCGTCGTCGCGCTGTTCTGCGCCTCAATCGTCCTTTGTAGCCTGTGCGGGTGCGGTCAAAAACAAGCCGCACCGCTCATTCTCAACTTGCCTGACTGCCCGGCTCCGTCAGTCCCGGCACTGCCGTTACTCGACGGCTCCGCGCCGCTGGACGCCCTGGACAACGTGGCCTGGCTCATGGAGCGGGACGACCGGATGCGGGCTTATATTGACGGCCAGAACGCGGCGCTACGCTGTTTTCAGGCCGGGAGGACTCCCCATGGGAACCAGTGAAGTAGCCGCCCTTATCGGGGCACTGGAACCGCTTATCAGAGGGCTTGCCACCGTGGGCCTACCGGGCGTGCTTGCCATTGTGCTTTCAGGCCCCGCGTTCTTGATAGCCGTTGTGGTCATTATGTCGCACAACAGCGCCAAGCGCATGGAAAAGGCCCATGAACGCTTCCAGGAAAATATGAACACCATGCTTGAAGCCTACCGGGCGGATACACAGAACATCCTCCGGGAAGTCGGGGACAAGCACGCGGAAGTGGCGCAGTTTTATAAGAAAAATGTGGAACTGGTGAAGAACTACGAGCGCATGACGGACGCCTTGCAAACCCTGGTCGTCAACAACACGCGGGCACTGGAACACCTGACCACCATTATAGAAACGAGGGATAGAACATGAGCGAACGAACTGAAAACATAGGCCAACGGGAAACCCTCCGGCATATCGCCAAACTCTTGGACGCGGAGGCGTCCAGCCACCGGGATTCGCTCCGGGCGGCCCTGCCCGTTGCCGGAGAATCGGCGGACATTAATGGGGAATATGTCCTGTCCCTGGCCGTGGCCCTGTCCGAAAAGGTGCGCGAACTGCGGGGCGTGAATCAGAAAATCGCCATTTTAGATAGGGAATTAGGTGGGTAGTTCGCTCCTTTTGGGAAATATTCCCTCTTTCACCAGACCTCTATTCGAGCCGACAAGTCTAATCGTGGACAGTACCACTGCTACGAAACAACCAATGAGGTTGAACCATGCACCTTGTGTGCCGAACCAAGCACCACAGAAGAGAATTAAATCCTTGAGGACTTCAAATTTTGCCATATTGAACCTCCTTTCCTGTTGCGGGTTAGTCAGCTCGAATATGGGGCGGGAATCGAACCCTCCTTGAGGGAATACATGCCAAAAAAAACGAACTTATTTTTCTAACTCCAATCTCACGGAATATCAATATGGGCTGGGAATACGAACCGGAAACCGTCTGGAAAGCGCAGGAACTGTACTGCGTGGACCGGATCAGTTTCGCCCGAGTGGCGGAACTGACCGGCGTGTCAGCCACGACACTCAAGGCGTGGTCGGAGAAATACGGCTGGCGGGCTAAACGTGAGGAAATCGCACAGGCGGAAAGCGAAATCCGGGTCAACACCATCAAAAGCCGGGCTGTGGCTTTGGAAATGCTCTTACAGGCTGGGGACGGCAAGGAGGCGTCGCAAATGGCCTTTGCCGTGGCATCGTTGGAATCGTTGGCGCTGAAACAGCAGGAATTGGCCGCCGCAGGGAAAATTCCCAGCGCCGCCGCGTCCGACCGTCCGAAAATCGTTACGAGGGCAGACGCCGTGGCTGTTTTGCGGAACGCCGTGGAACAGAAGCTGGGGCTTGCTCTTGCTGACCCGGCCAAGATTACCACGGCCACGGTACAGGACGTGAAAAAATGCCTTGACCTTGTGGCGGAATTGGAAGCCGGGCTGCCGAAGGAATCGGAGGCCGAAGAATCCAAAAAGCGCGGTCTGTCCGGCGACATGGCCCAAAGCATTTACAAGGCGCTGGGTATTGCGGAGGAAACGGAATGATCAGCGCCGCCAAAATCCTGTTGCCCTATCAGCGCCGCTGGGTGGCGGACACAAGCCGGGTGCGCGTCTGGGAAAAGAGCCGCCGCATCGGCGCATCCTATTGCGAAGCCTTTCAGTCGGTCATGGGAGCGGCCAAAAGCCGGGAGGCCGGAGGTCAGGACACGTTCTATCTTTCCTACAACAAAGAAATGACGCAAACCTTCATCCGTGACTGCGCATTCTGGGCCAAGGCGCTCAACGTGCTGGCGGACGAGGCGGAAGAGGTGGTGCTGCGAGACGAGGATCGGGATATCACCGTGTACCGTATCCGCTTCGCCTCCGGCTTCAATGTGTGGGGCCTGCCTTCGGAGGCGCGTTCCCTGCGATCCAAACAGGGCCGCGTCATCATTGACGAAGCGGCGTTCGTTGACGACTTGCCCGAGCTCATGAAAGCGGCCTTCGCTCTGCTCATGTGGGGCGGCAGCGTGTCTATTTTGTCAACGCACAACGGTGAGGAAAACCCGTTCAACGAGCTGATCAAAGAAGTCAGGACCGGGGAATGCAAGTACAGCCTGCATCGCACCACGCTTCACGACGCCATAGCGGACGGACTTTTCAAGACCATCTGCAAGCGCGCGAATCCGCCACGGCCCTGGACGCCGGAAGCCGAAGAGGTTTGGCGCGCGGGCATCATCGCGGACTATGGCGACGGCGCGGACGAAGAGCTTTTTTGCATTCCGAACCGTTCCAGCGGCGCGTATTTGACCGCCACTATGATTGAAGCCTGTATGGAATCCGCGCCGGTGCTGACCTGGACGGCTCCGGCGGTAGATTTTGTGGATTGGCCGCTGCCCGTGGCGGAGACGTACACCAGGGGCTGGCTCGAGGAACGCCTTGCCCCCCTGCTGGCCGCGCTGCCCGAAGATCGGGCGCATTTCTGCGGGGTGGACTTCGGGAGGAGCGGCGACCTTTCCGTGTTCTGGCCCGCCACGGAGGAAAAGGACTTGCGCTTGGTGCCGCCCTTTGTCCTGGAACTGCGCAACTGCCCGCACAGGACGCAAGAACAGATTTTGTTCGCCATTCTGGACGCATTGCCGCGTTTTTCCGGCGTGTCCCTGGACGCGCGGGGCAACGGCTCGGCCCTGGCTGAAGCCGCGAGGCAGCAGTACGGGCCTGAACAGGTGCGGGAGGTCATGATTTCCGAAAGCTGGTATCGGGAAACCATGCCCCTGCTCAAAGCCGGAATCGAAGACAAGACGCTGATTCTGCCGAAGAACGCGGACATTCTCTCGGATTTTCGCAGTCTGCGCGTGGTCAAAGGCGTGGCCCGTGTGCCTGAGCAACGCACTAAAGACAGGACGGGCGGCAGACACGGCGACTCCGCCGTGGCCTGCGCCATGATGCTGGACGCCCGCAAGGAGTTGGGCAGCGCGGAGCCGTGGGACTATGTGGGCGTGCCCGTAAAAGGGTTTGATTTACGAGGATGGTAAGGCTTTTCCCTGCCCCGCTATGACAGGCGCATCGGAAATTTTCTGATGGCGCAACTCCTCTTTCCGCTGGGCAATTTCTATAATTTGCCGGTTCCGCTCTCTGCGTTTTTCCCTGCTGACATACCACTCGTCAAACAGGCTTTCCACCAATTCAATAAGTAATTGTGTTTCCTGTGGTTCAACATCAAGAATTAAGTTAATATCTTTCTCCATATGTGCGCCAATATTGCCAATTTTTCGAATGCTTTCTATTGCTTCCCATGTTTCGCTATCAATTTTGTCTTGAATTGCATCAATGGCATCTTTGAGATTTTTTTTGTTAACGTTCCAAAAGTCTCGAATCATCCCTTGCAAACAACGGCGGATGAGCGTTGCCGCAGCCTTGGGGCTTAATTCACATATTTCACAGGCTTCTTGATAGTCTTGAGCAATCTGTTTTGGGATACAATATGGAACAGGTTTTGAAGCAAAAGGAGGCAAAATTCTTTTTGAAAATAAATGTTTTAATTTTAAATAGTTGTGTGCATCTTCTATTGAAATACATAGTGTGGATTCATTGCAATCTGGATTTGAACATACTACATGTGTATAACAAATTTTTTTATAAAATCCTCCATTTGGTAGATTTAGCCTGAAGCATCCTGTTTCCTTGTTATTTTCATCAATAATTGCAGAAGTATTACAATGCGGACATAAGAATTTTTCTTTGTTCATATTGGCTTTTCCTTATTTTTATGCTGGAGAATGCGCCCCGCGCACGAGAGTTCCGAATTATTAATATTCACCAAACGTGTTCATGCCATACATCGCCGCATTGGCCCTTTCCCTGCGCTTGTTGAACCATTTGACCGCTAGAACCGCCAGCACGATGGAAACAACAATCGTCGTCATGCTCTGCGCCTCGCCTTTCTGCATGGCCGGGCTCTACAGCCTGCGGCACGGTTCCTTTTTTTCGACAAGCGCCGCCAGAACCACCAGTCTATGACGCAACTCAGGATGATAGCGAACAAATTCTCCATGATTCCTTCTTTTGGCTCCCAGCCTAATTGTTTCCGCGCCCCGCCGCAATTCCCATTCTCAACTTCCGTGACAGATTTTTCTTGACAAAACGCCTAAAAATATTTTTAGGTACTTTTAGGAGGTAAAATGAAGGAAGAAAAAAAGGTCAGCTTCCCCGTCACTCCCCAAGAGCACGAGCGTATAAAACAGCTTGCCCAAAAGGAAAGAAGAACCATCAAACTGTTGTTTTTTAATGCTCTGGATAAGCTCTATCCGGGGTGGGACAGGGAAGAAAAAAAAAGCGGCTCCAAGTAGGACGGCAATCCCACTTGAAGCCTAACCGCAACACTACATCGGAGGTAGTGAAATGGCTGAAAACACGGTATCTCAAGTCGCGTCCACGGTCAACGAAAACACCCTGATTCATGTTGAATTTATTACGGAAAACACGCCCGCCGTCCGCTCGGACATTCTGGCGGAACACTTCAACCGCAGCCATAAGAATGTGCTGCGCGACATCGCCAAAATTCTTTCCAAGTGCCCGGAATCCTTTCGTCGGCTCAATTTTGAGCCCATGTTCATTGACGTAAAAATCGGCAACGGTGCAACCCGTAAAGATCGCGCTTACCTCCTCACCCGAGATGCCTTTTCCCTGCTGGTCATGGGCTTCACCGGCGCGGCGGCCATTCAATGGAAGCTGCGCTACATCGAAGCCTTCAACGCGCTGGAAGCCGCCGCTCTGGAAAATCGGGCCGCGTCGCTGGCGGAACTGGCCCGCGAGGCCGGATACCGGCAGGGCGTGGATGCGGGCCGGGCTTCCGTTCTGCCCCGGTTGCGGGAGGAACGTGGCAAGGCCGCGCAACTGGCCCTGTCTTTCACCCCCGCCCGTAAAATATTGCTGTGCAAGGCCCTGCGCTATGCGGGCATGGGCCTGACCAACCGGGAAATCGCCAAGTTGCTGGGGGCCAGCCACACGACTATAAACACGTTGATCAAGCAAGGCCGCGAGCTGGGCCTTGTGCAGGAAGGGCAGCGGCAGGGTAGCCTTCTGGAGGTCGCGTTATGAGCGCCGCACACGAAATTCCAGTAGAGGTTGCTGATGAACTGTTTAGCCTTGAGTGCCGGGTGACTTTTTTGAAGACAGCCTGCTTCGCCGTCGGTGAATTGCCGCATGGGGATTTGGGGCTGGCGAACGCTAAGGCATGGCAGGGGCTGTATTACTGGACGCAAGACCTTGAAGATATGATACGCAAAATGAACGAACTGGCCAATCCGGCCTGAAACTTCCTCGCATAGCCCGCGCCCTTTCCGGGCACAGCCTCCGTTTTTTTGCCACAATGGCAGGAAAACGGAGGCTTTTTACATGGCGGAAGGTATTTACACACCGGACGGTACGCTTATCCCGTTCAGCCGTGCCGATTTGGGCACCGAACTGGCCACGCGGCAAAACGCGGGCGTGTTTTTCGGAGAACTGGACGGCTGGCTGAATGCCTTGCCGGACCCGGACCCCGTGCTGCGCAAGCGCGGCGACGACGCGGCCATATTGCGGGAGCTTTCCGCCGACGACCAGGTGACCACGGCCATGCTTTCCCGCAAGAACCGCGTGCTGAACTGTCCGCATTTTTCGTTCAGGGCCGGAGCGCCGGAGGGGGAAACGCCCATGCCGGAAGCGGAAGAACTGCATCGACGTTTCATGCGGGATTTGGAACGGACCAACCTGCGAACCATCATTTCCGGGATGCTGGACGCGCCTTTTTACGGCTTCACGCCGCTGGAGCTTATCTGGCGGCGTGGGGACGACTGGTGGCATCTGGTGGACATCGTGGCCCGGCCCTACCACTGGTTCCGCTTCGACAGCCGGAACAATCCGGTGTTTGTGGGGGAATACGGGGTGTTCTGCGCGGACCCGCGCCCCTTGCCTCCCGGCAAGTTTGTTTTTGTACAGCATCACGCCACCTATGATAATCCCTACGGTTTGCGGCTTTTGAGCCGCTGCCTGTGGCCCGTTTCGTTCAAACGCGGGGGGCTGTCGTTTTACGCCCGCTTCGTGGAGCGGCACGGGATGCCCTGGGTGGTGGGCGAGGCCCCGGCCAAGGCCACGGCGCTGGAAAAACGGGATATGGCGCGGGGGCTCTCGCGCATGGTGCAGGACGCCGTGTCCGTGGTGCCGCACGGGGCGAGCGTGAAGCTGGAAAGCGCCGGGCAGACGCAGGGGGCGCTGCACGAGGCGTTCCTTGCCCGACAGGACCGGGCCATCAGTAAAGTGCTCATGGGCCAGACGCTCACGGTTGAGACGGACGGCAAGAACTCGCTGGCCGCCACGCAGGGGCACAAGGAAGTGGCCGACGATCTGGCCGACGCGGACAAGGCCATGGTGGCCGATACCTGGAACGAAATCGCGTGGCTGTACGCGCAGGTCAACGCCGGGCCGGGCGTGTTGGCCCCACTGGCGGCCTATGAGGAACCGGAAGACCTGAACAAACAGGCCGATCTGGACAAAAAGCTGGTGGAAATAGGCGCGGAGTTCACGGAGGAACACTTCACCGGGAAGTACGGCCTTAAGCCTGGAGAGTTCCGAGTGCGGGGGGGCAATGTGCCCGCGACGCTTCCGCAGGAGCCGGGCGCGGACTTCACGGCCCCGACTTCTGACCGTTCGGCGCTCGTGACAGGTGCTGACCGGAGTGAATCCGGCCAGCCCTCGCGCCTCACTCAAAGCGCCGCACGCGGCGCGACTGCCGTCGGCTTCAAGGTGACGACCACGGCGGAAAAAGCCCAAGCCAACCTTGACGCGGCTATCGTCAAGATGCTGCCCGCCGCGCTGAAAAGCAGCCGGGGTTTTGTCACGCAAGTTGAGAACGAGATACGGGCGGCCAAAAGTTACGAGGAGCTGGAAGAAGCCCTTGCCGCGTTGCTTTCGCCGTCCATGGCTCCGGACGCCCTGGAGAGCTTTCTTGCCCGCGCCATGACGGCGGCGGCTGGCCACGGAGCCTCAGCCGTGGCTGCTGAGGCAGAGGAGGACGCCGATGCCTGAACCGCGTTTTCCTTTAACCGCCGGAACGGGGAAGGAGACGGATGAAGATGGCTAAAAAGTCCATTGAGCTGCCCCCGTGGGAAATCATCGCGGAGCCCGTCGCCCCGGACGCGGCCATAGCGTTCTGGAAGCAGCGGGCGAAACTGACGGACGAACAGGCCAAGGCTCTGGGCGAAGAGGCCAAACACCGGGCGTTCTACGTTACGGGGCTGGCCAAACAGAACCTGGTCCAGCTTGTGAGCGACGGCATAGAGGAAGCCCTGAAAAATGGGGAAACCTTGCCGGACTTCAAGGAACGGATCATGGCGGCCATTCAGGAGGAAGGCTGGCACGAACAGCGCGTGGAACTCATTTTCAGGACGAACATGCAGGCGGCCTATGCCGCCGGACGTTGGAAAAAGATTCAGGCGGTAAAGGCATCACGCCCCTATCTGCAATATGTTGCGCGCATGGTCCGTACCCGGCCCAGCCATGCCATTCTGCACGGGCTGGTCTATCCGGTGGATCACGAATTTTGGAAGTCCAACTATCCGCCTAACGGATTCCGCTGCCACTGCTGCGCTGTCTCACTTTCCGCCCGGCAGGTGGCAAAGCGGGGACTGACCGTGGAAACGGAAATGCCCAAAGCGGGCATGTGGACGGACCCGAAGACCGGCTATGAGTACACCGTCAACTTTCCCGGCGCGGACAAAGGGTTCAAAAACAATCCGGGCGCGGACTGGGTGAAATCCGGCCTGGACCTCAAAAAGCACGGCTTGGACACGGCCCCGCCGCTTCCAAAGAAAGAGCCGCTGACGCAAAAGAAGCTGGAAGCGGACATCGCTTCCATGGACACGCTCATCAGTGCCGCCGGGGACAAGCAGGCCGTGGCCGAACTGGAAGCCAAGAAGGCCGAGCTGCAGGAGCTTTTGGACAAGAAAAAGGCACAGGCGGCCAAGAAAAAGCTGACCAACCAGCAGAAAAAGCTCGAAGAACAGATCGCGGAATTTCCCGTCAAAACCTACAGCGGGATATGGCCGACCGACGTCACCACGGCGGACTGGAAGGGCAAGTCCGGCGGCATAGCGGCCAAAAAAGCCTATTTCAAGGACAAGCTGGCCTTCGGAGAGCTGACGCCGGAGGAAGCCGCGAAGTTCAAGGGGCTGCTGCAAGACCTGGAAGCGTTCGACGCGGAGGGGCAGCAGCTCTATGATCTGCAAAAGAAGCAGAAAAATGTTCAGGCGTCCTTGTCCAAACTTAAAAACGGTGGTAAGGAAAATCTTAATCCGTATTCCGATGAGCGCAAGGATGCCGCCTTGTGGGCGCAGACGCCGCAGGAAGCGGACGAGGTGCTGCGAGAACGATGCGGCGAAGTATGGCGCAAGGCTTCCAAGGCGGAGAAAGACGCCCTGTACGCCTACACACAAGGTTCCGGCGGCTTCAACCGCCCGCTGCGGGGCCATGACGGCTACTGGGGCAATTTCAAGGGCGTGGGCAAGGTCGATCTGAACAACGAGGGCCGGGGCGCAGCCATTCAGCACATGACCAACGTCATCAACCGTTCGACGTATGATAAGGATATCTGGCTGCAACGAGGCGTTGAGACGGCGGAAGGCGCGGCAAGTTTTCTCGGTATCCCGGTAGAGGCGCTACGGACATTGCCACCGAAAAAGCTAAAAGAACTTTTACAAGAACATGACCCGGTCGAACCTGCGTTTATGTCCTGCGGAAGCGCCAAAGGGCAAGGCTTCGGCGGTTATATTTTCCGCATCTACTGCCCAAAAGGCACAAAGATGCTGTATGCCGAGCCGTTCAGCCATTATGGAGCTGGGCACAAACGAAAATGGGACGGCAAGAAGCCGCAGGCATCTTTCGGTTATGAGGATGAAACGATTATCCAGCGCGGAACAAAATTCCGGGTAACGAAAGTGGAAAAAGTGGGAAGCAAGGTATCGTTCGAGATTGAAGTCATCGAGCAGATTTAAGGAAGGCATATAGTGAACGGAAAGAGACCACGGTGGGAAAGCGAACTCTTCGCCCCACAGCATATAAATCCGGTGGCGTGCGAAACCTGCAAGTTTCGAGCGTCCATTGCAGCTGATGGTAGTCAGCTGGATCGGGCAACTACCGGGATTTGCGAAATTTACGAATATCCAGACCGCAAGCCGAATGAAATATATTATGACGGTGCGGAATGTGAATTTTACGAAAAGGCCGACGACAGACCTCTGGCGCTGATTCTGGGCGTCGCCGTGGGGGACGCGCTCGGCGTTCCCGTGGAGTTCAAGGCGCGCGGTACGTTCCATGTGACCGGGATGCAGGGCTACGGCACGCACAACCAGCCCGCCGGAACATGGTCCGACGACACCTCCTTAACGCTGGCACTGGCTGATAATCTGCTCGTTGGTGGAGACAAACCCGACCTTGAATCTATCGCGTGGGGTTTCATCGAATGGTACGATAACGCCGCGTACACGCCGCACGGCAAGGTATTTGACATCGGCAACGCCACGGCGAAGGCTATCAAGCGTCTGAAGGAAGGCGTGGACCCGGAAAAGGCCGGAGGCGCGGGCGAACGCGACAACGGCAACGGGAGCCTTATGCGGATAGCTCCGCTGACGTTCTATATGTACGGGATACGGAAGGCGGAAGAGCGTTTCCGTATTGTCCGGGACGTGTCTTCTCTGACCCACGCCCATGAATGGTCCGTGGCGGCCTGCTACATCTACCTTGAAATGCTGAACAAGCTGCGCATGGGCCGGAAAAAGCAGGAAGCCTACACGGAACTGCGGGAAGACTTCGCGCGCGGCGTGCTGTTCATCGGCAAGGAAACGCTGGCCAAGTTCGTCAGGATACTTGAGAACGACATCAGCACGTTGCCGGAAAAGGACATCCGCAGCAGCGGGTTTGTCATTGACACGCTGGAGGCCGCCTTCTGGTGCTTCCTGACCACGGACAACTACAAGGACGCCGTGCTGAAGGCCGTCAACCTGGGCGACGATACCGACACCACGGGAGCGGTGACGGGCGCGCTGGCCGGGCTGGCCTACGGGCTGGAATCCATCCCGCAGGAATGGCTTGATCAACTGGCGGCGTATGATGAAGTCCGGCGCATTGCGGTGAAGATGCCGCGCTGGAATTACTTCCGAAAAATCGCCTGAAATTCGTTCGCATAGAACGCGCCCTTTCCGGGCAAGGCCCCTGTTTTTCCGTCATAGTGACGGGGAAACAGGGGCTTTTTGTATGGACAACAAATGGATCGAAATCGCCCGCACGGGGACGTTCACGGACAGCGCCGGGCGTCCGCAGACCTTCACCGTCCGCGATTTGGACGCCATAGCCCGCAGCTATGACCCTGACCAGCGGGACGCGCCGTTGGTGTTCGGGCATCCGGAGAGCGACGCGGCCCCGGCTTTCGGCTGGGCTGAAAAGCTGCGGAGCGAAGGTGGAAAATTGTTTGCGACGTTTGCGCACGTTCCGGACGAAGTCAGGGAGCTGGTGGCAAAAAAACATTACCGCCATGTTTCCATGTCGCTGATGCCGGATCGGGTGACGTTGCGGCATGTTGCGCTGCTGGGTGCGGCACAACCCGCCATCGACGGGCTACGGGCGGTGGAATTTAAGAACGGCGCGGAGGCCATAACGGTGGACTTCGCGGCCACAACCCAAGGAGACGACTCCATGACCGTGGAAGAATTGCAGCGGCAGGTGGGCCAGCTTCAGGCGCAGCTTGAGGCGCTGAAAACCGAAAACGCGGACCTGAAAAAGAAGGCCGACGTTCACAAAGAGGACAAGGACAAAGCTGACGCCGCCAAAACCGAAGCTGAAAAGAAGGTGGAACAGGCCAGCGCCGATTTTGCCGCGTACCGGGGCAAGGTCGAGGGCGAACGGCGCGAAGCCCGCGTGGCCGAACTGGTGAAGGCCGGGAAGGTCAAGCCCGCCGAACGGGCGGACGTGCTGGACTTCGCCGTCAAGCTGGCCGGACGGGACGAAACCGTGGACTTCGCCGCGCCGGGCGGCACGAAGGAAAGCATCAGTTTGGAAGAGCGCTATTTCCGCGACCTGGAAGCGCGCCCCGTGGATGAACGCTTCGCGGACTTTTCCGCGACTCCGGATCATGCTGGTGGACAGGCTCTGGCTTACGACCCCGCCAAAATGGCTGCAAAATTGTAAGGAGCAAACGTCATGAATGAAGGTTTTCTCGGCAAATTCTCGTTCGGCGGTGAACGCGCCGCCACGGACGATCATCCCACCGTCCTCCATTATCTGCCTTTGACCGCGTCCGCGACCGCAAAGCTGGATGTGGGCGTCCTGCTGAAGGCGATGGACATCCATGCGGCGTCCGTTGCCGTCGGAGGAGAAAATACCGGCGTCACCGCCACCAGCGTGACCGCAGAGACGTTCGCGGCCAAGGTGGGAAACAAGGTGGGGACCTACGTCTTCGCTTACGACACGGCATGGAAGCTTTCCGGACAGGCGGTCACCATTGCCGATTACGGCGTTTCTCTGACCGGTTCCCCGGCCAGCGGCGACACCGTCACCGTTACCCTGATCGTGGAGGATGTGGCCTATGCGGCCTGCCTGTCCACGGACGCGGCGGAGCCGTGCGCCGTGGTCGACCTGCCCTGCGACCCCACCCGGGACAAGGGAGAAAAAAGTGTGGCCGCCGTGGTTCACGGGACCGTCAAGACGCGCGTTCTCAAGACCGGTGACAACAAGGCTCCCACGGGCGGCCAGCTTGCCGTTCTGGCGCGGCACGGCGTCTTTGCCGTTTAACAATGTACAATAACGAGGAATCATCATGCTTGCGCAATTGAAAGGGCTGTTCACGCCGGAGGCCATTGCCGCCTCGCTGAAAATCCTTCCGTCTCTGGAAACCACGGTTATGGACACGCTGTTCAAGGATCGTCCTACCCATCCTCTGCCGCTCATCGGAATATCAGAACTGGTTTCCGTGGTGCAGACCGTGCCGGTCGTCCGGCGTGACGGCACGCCCATTTCCCTGAAAGGGGAATCGGTCAGCATGGAATTCATCGCGCCGCTGCCGGTGAAGGTAAAAATCCCGGTGACGGCCAGCGAACTGAACGACCTTAAAGTCATATTCGGCAATCAGGCCGCCGTGTCCGCGTGGCGCACACGCAAAATTGACCAGATTCGCCGGACGGTACGCGATACCACGGAAGCCATGTGCGCCGTGGTGGCGTCCACGGGCAAGCTGACTTGGCCGGTGGAGTTGGAAGGCGGGCACCGGGAAACCTATGAAGTGGACTATGGCCCTCTGCTTTCCTATACGCCCGCTGCGAAACTGACGGCGGCCTCCAAACTGCCCGACGTGTACAAGCTGCTCCGGGACATGGAACTTGAGGTCAAAAAGGCTGGGTTGGGCGGCAACGTGGAATTTTGGGCGGGGTCCGACGTCGTGTCCGCCCTGCTGGGCATCGTGGAGCAGTACACGTCCACCATGGAGAGCAAACCCTACCGCGTTTCCCTGGAACAGGGGCGCGTCATGGTGGGCGGGTACACCATCCGCTTCATGGATGAAACGTATCCGAACCCGGAAGACGAAACGGAATGGCTGCCCAAATTGGATGCCAAGACGCTGCTGGCTGTGGCGACGAACCAGCCGGGCAAGGTCTGGTATTGCGCCATTGATTCCATTTCCGCGAACAACGCGGCCACGCCGCTGCACATCGTACCCGTGGCCCGCCAGGACGACAGCGGCATCATGCTGATCGGCCAGGCCAAGCCGCTTCCGGCGCGACCTTCCCGCGCCAGTTGTAAGGCCGTGGTGGTCGATTAAGAGAAAACGCCCCGTGTGCCCCGGAGAGGCGTTTTCGCCTCCGGGGCGGGCATGGGTAAGGAAAAACTTTTTAGACTAGTCTAAAACTAGTCTAAAACGCGAGGAAACGGCATGTCCATGATCCTGTGCGGACGCGATGACGTCCTTGACCTCATGCATCCCAAGTATGTGCAGGCGTGCGAGAAGCAGAACCCCGGCCTCGTGGAACGCACCATTGAAGCCGTATCCGGAGAAGTCGGGGACGCGCTCTCGTACCGCTACCCGCAGCCCTGGCCGTATGTGCCGGAGCTGGTGCGTTACATCGCGACGGCCATCAGCGCCTACCGTGTGGTGGGAGGCATCACGTCTCTTATGGATACGGAAGCGAGCTGCGAAAACGAGTGGATACCCATTCAAAAACAATGGCGCTACTGCACTGACCTTTTGGAAGACATCGTCTCCGGCAAGCAGAAACTGCCGCTGGAAGAGGTCAACGCGGATCGTGAAGACCCCGCCTTCGCCGTGGTGAGCCGTCCGCCGCTGTTTGACCTGCGGGGGCTGTAGTCTCGGCAGCCGTAGGCGAGTCTTCGAGCCGTCCGGATGGCGACAGCAAACCGCTAAAAAAGGAGTGGCAGCTATGGCGACGAAAAACGGCGTTTCCCTGAACTGGGGTGGGTTCGACAAAGCACTGGGCAAGGCGGCGCACAAGCTGGGCGACACGCAGGCGCTCATGGAATCCGTGGGAGAAGCCTTACGCTCTGGAACAATAGAGCGTTTTGAAGCTGAAGAAGATCCACAGGGCAAGAAATGGAAGCCTTCGGCGCGTGCGATGGCGGGAGGCGGCAAGACGCTGGACAAGGAAAGTCACCTCAAAGACTCCATCGATTACGCGGCCACGTCCGACAAGGTGATGGTGGGCAGCAATCTGCCCTATGCCCGAATTCATCAGCTCGGCGGCAAGACCGGGAAAGGACACAAGGTCGACATGCCCGCCCGTCCGTACCTGGGCGTATCCGAAGAGGACATGGATGAAGTCCGGGAAACCATGGCCGACTTTCTGGCCGGAGCCTTTAAGGCATAGGTGGAGATCATGCAGACATTCGCAACGGAGACCATCACACGGACGGCGCTGGCGGCGGGGCTTCCTGAAGGCCGCATCATCAATCTGGCGAAAAAGGACAACCTCACCATTGAACGTCCGCGCATCGAAATACAGTTCCTGCCGGAAAAATACACGCGCACGGGGCGCAAGCTGGCCGTGACCCGCACGAAGACGGAGCTTGTCCGCAAGCGGGAGCTGTACGAAGTGGAGTTGACGGTCAACGCCAATATTCTGGCCGATGACCGGGCGTGGCTTGAAGCGTTCGCCGTGGACTTTGTCGCCGGGCTCCCGCGCGGCGGCAACGACAGCCGAGGCAACTGGGTCAAAATCCGGGTGCAGAAGGCGACGTTCGGACGCGCTCCGGACAAGCGTGTGGGAGATGAAGTCATCGAAGTGTTTACCAAGGTGAATCGGCTTTTCGTGCTGACGTTCACCGGGCGGATAACCGAGGAAGAAACGGAAGAGATGATTCCTTCCGTCACCATCAACAAGCCGACGTTCAAGTAGGAGACCGGTATGGCTGCGAAAAAGAAGACGACAGAGGAAATTCAGGACCAGACTCCCGAAGCGCGGGACGCGACGGAAGCTATGACTGCCGACAGCGGCGAGACAAAACAGACGGCGGCGGAGCAGGAGGGCGCGTATGGCAAGGCGGAAGAGCCGGAAGTACAGAAAACGGCCTCTGATCCGGAAGAAGATGTGGCGGATGCCGCTCCGGAAGGCACCGGTCCGAAGCTGGAAAGCCTCTCCGTGCTGGCTGACCGTCACCGGGTTGTCGGCTGGCAGCAAGCGGCGATTTTGCGCTACATGGGCTGGGAAGACGACAAGCGCGTAAGCGACACCGAATACCGCGCGGCTCTGGACCATTTGAAAAGCCGTCGCATCGGCGGCGGGCGGAGGTAAGTCATGGGCGACGTATTGACGTATCTCATAGACGGGACGTCCGGCCTTGCGCCGGGCGGCGTGGACGGCAAGGCCATTGTTGCGGGGGTCTGCTCCAGGGGAGCCGTGGGCAAGGCGTATCTCATCGGCAAGCGCACCAACCTGGAAGACATGCTGGGCACGGGGCCTCTGGTGGAACACGTCCGGGACATGCTGATCACGGGCGGACAGGAGCCGGTCATTGTGGCCGTGCCCGTCCGGGGTCAGCAGTGCGGCTATATTACGGACGCGGTGGTAACGGGCGGCAAGGTGAAACCCTCTGTCTCCGGCGTGGCCGCCAAGAATGCGGACATTGTGGTTCGCGTGGCCTCGCCCGGAACCGTGGGCACGGCGACGCTGGAAATCAGCACGGACGGCGGCAAGACGTTTGGCGACCCACAGGCATCCGCCGAACAGGTGGTTGTGGGCACGGGCGACGACGCCACCGGGGCCACACTGGTCTTTCCGGCGGACGCCGTACTGGAAGCGGGCGCGAAATTCGCCGTGACGGTGCGCTGCTCCGTGGGGC
>OGWR01000796.1_pt1 | contig 27495 bp, 18 predicted proteins | sample 1576061 | NCBI WGS metagenome assembly OGWR01 (sample SAMEA3541511, study PRJEB24748) | human gut metagenome | biome: human gut; feature: human-associated habitat; material: faeces | place: China | collected 2012 | reverse complement strand
TCGGGAGTGCCGGGAGTAACGGTCAGCTTGACGACATCTTTGTCGACGGCCTGCCATGAGTCTTTCGACGGGTCGGAGGGATTGCGCGGATGCCACGACAGGGCGTTGACACCTCCGCGGGCGTGCTGGGCAAGCATCTCGGTTCTCATTCTGTCGAAAGGCACCGAGTCGAGGTTGACAGGCGAATCCATTTCGATCATGCCGAGATCCCAGTGCATAATGCCGGGATAATCGCCGACGACATCGCGGACATCTGAACGTCCCTCGTCGAGATTCCAGTTGACGCCGTAGACGGGATCGTCATCGTGGCCGAAGATTGTCTTGCCGGAGGCTTCGACAGCCTTCAGGCGGCTTATGAGCCGCTCGGCCGGAGTGGCCGACGCCGTCGGCTGCTTCGCGGCGCTGCACGAAGGGGCTGAAAGAGCGGTCGCGCAAAGCAGTGTCGATAAAAAAACCGTGGTAGCTTTCATCTGTTGTCAGGAAAGTTGAAAGAGCCGCAGAGACCGTGGCCGACTGCGCTGAACAGCAGTCACGGCCTCTGCGGCGGAACATTTATTTACGTAGAGCTTTCACTTCGTCGCGGCCAAGGCAATAGGGCGACGCTACGACTTTCTGCCATGTCTCGGCAGGCGAGTAGCTGACGATGGCGGCTGCGCCGTCTTTGGTCTCGTACCACTGCATGAAGTAGAGCCATGATTCGCCTTTGGGCATCGTTGTGTCGAGATCGGGGAGCATTCCGCACTCGGCCAGAGCTATCATCTTCTTGCCCTCGACGAGCTGGCGCACGAGATAGAAGCGGTCGAAATCGCTGAAGAGGTCGTCGGAGCTGTAGATGTCGACGCCTACGTAGTCACACTTGTCGTTGCCGGGATAGGCCGACGAGATTTCGTCGAGAGTGGCGAGCTGGCCGCTGCTGCTTGTCTGGACAGTCCAGCACCAGATGAGGTTGTGGATGCCGTAGGTGTTGATCAGTTCGTTGCGGAGGTAGTCCCAGAGCTGTTTGGTGACTTCGACACCTTCGGCTCCCCACCAGAACCAGGGGCCGTAGCCGTAGTCGCCGGCAGCCTCGTGGAACGGACGGAACAGAACGGGAATATTGGCGTCCTGGATAAGTTTCAGGTAACCGGCGATCTTGGCGATGTCAGCCTTGAAAGCCTTGTTTTCCCAGGTGCCCTCGACCATAGCCTCGGAGGGGCTGAAGCGCGAAGTGCCGTAGTCGAGAGTGGCTTTCGGGTTGTCGAGACGCGGAACGCGCCAGTGCCACATCAGCTGCACGATCGAACCGCCTTCCCAGGCTTCGCGGACAGGAGTGATGTCGCCGTAGTCGACCCAGTTCGAGGGGGACGAGGCGAGGTGGATATAGTCGAAGCCGACAACGGCGGGTTTCTCGCCCGAAACTTCCGAAATGAGGTCGTAGTATTCGGTTGTCCAGCCGTCCTTACCCATGGTTCCCGACATTGTCTTCCGGCCATACTGGCTCTGCAGCATGGCGAAGAGGGCCTTTGCCTCGGGAGTTGCGGCGGGATCGGTCAGATTGGCGTCGAGCACGGGGAGCTCGGCGGTAGAGAAATGGAGCGTATAGGCCGGAACGGCGAGCTCGGGATGCTCGTAGCGCACAAGGGCGCCGTCGGCGATGGCAAAGGTGTAGTCCTTGCCGGCTTCGAGGGCCAGAGGCACTGTCAGCTCACATACTTTGGCCTCGGCGCCTTCGACGGGAACACCGTTGAGGGTGATTCCGGCCGGGTCGGCGATCTTGACCGAATGGTTGAACTTCACCGTCAGGCTGCGGTGGAGCAGCAGGTCGACGGTCGAGCCCTCGGCGATGGCATCGACAGAGGCGGCTACCGGCGTCAGTGTGACGTCGTCCTCCATGTTGTCGGAGCAGGAAACAGCCGCGAAGGCGAAAAGTCCGAGGGGGAGAAAATATTTAAGGAGTTTCATTTATGCTTCTGTTTTGAGGTGATTCGGTTATTTCGACTCTTCTTCATCATCGGCGCCCGGCTCTACCAGGGGAGCGACGCGGATGTTGTCGATAGCCATGGTTACAGGCACGTTGGTTTCTTCGCTGAAGGGGCCCCAGCAGACAATCATCGTCAGGCCGGCGAAGTCGTCGGAGGTCATCTTGCGCGAGCAGGGATTCATGTAGCGGTCTTTATTGAAGTCGGTCAGCGGAATCGAGACGGTGACCCACTTGTTGCCGGTGTCGTAGCTGCCTGTTGCCTGCCAGGGCGTCCACATTGCGCGCGGATAGGGATAGGGATCATCTTCACCGAACAGATAGGTGTTATCACCGAAGATCGAGGCCGGTGTGAACAGAACGTTCAGCGAGCAGATTGTCCAGGGGGTCGATGTCGGGATAAAAACCTCGAATTTGAGGCAGTAGTCCATCCAGTTCGAAGTGTCGAACAGGGTCGAGATGTCGAGCGACGCGATAGCGTTCTCATCGACGGGCCAGTGGTTGAACGAGAAGTTGTCTTCACCCATATCGTTGTAGTCGGCTTTCACACCCGAGAAGAGGATGAACTTGCCGTCGAGCCCGGGAATTCCGTCGGCTTCTGTGAAAGTGATCTTGTCGCCCTTGCGCCAGCCGTTGGCCAGAGCCACAGCCTTGCCGTGGGTGCCGTCCCAGTCGAGAATCATGCCGCGGGTGTCGTGCCATACGAACGATGCGAGGCCTTCGCCGTAACGCGAGGTGGCGCTGATGCGGCCTTCGGCGGTCGCGCCTTCGGGCACCTTGAGAGTCACGAACGTGCGCTCCATCTCGATGAAGCTTTCGGGAGTGACGGTGACGCCGCCGGGGAATGTTATCTGAAGGGGATATTCGTCGTCGGTCACGAAATAGTCGCCGTTGATGGTGACGACGTCGCCCGGCTTGGCCCATTCACAGGTCATGGAGGTCAGCATCGGCTCCGGAACCATCGTGTTGAACGGAACTTCGGTCGATTTGCCCTGCGAGGTGACGAGGCGCACTGTGTTGGTGACGTTCTCCGAGATGGCGTTGGGAATCTCGACCACGATAACCTCGGAGGTCACGTAGGCGGGATTGAGCATGGCTTTCTGGTCGTTGAACCAGACCTGCTGGACGTCGCCGAGATGGTTACCGCAGATGGCGATCTTGTCGCCGAGCATAGCTTCGGTGATATGTTCGCTTCCCGGATCGGTCATGCGGAAGTAGCTGACCTCGGGAGTCTTGCCCTTGTCGGCGTCGGCATCGTTGTCGGAACAGCCGGTCAGCGACAGGCCAATCACAGCAGCGGGAGCCAGAAGGATATATTTGAGAAATCTTTTCATGATTTGATTCTGTTCGAAAAGTTGGTGTTGAAATTAATCTTCGTAGGGCGAAACATAGTCTACGGGAGTGCCGAGAAGCTGGGGCGAAGTCGTCGAGGCGGCGGCGGGAATCGGCAGCTTGAAAGCTTCGGTAGAGATTATGATGGGATCGTATTGGGCCCAGTCGGCCTTGTTGTCGGCGATGGTATACTGGCTGCGGTTGTTCTCGTTGGAGGTCGAAGTGCCCTCTTTCTGGACATACATGGCCGAACGGTTGTAGCCTGTGCCCCAGCCCGAGTTGAGGAAGTCAATGGCTTTCTGGTCGCCCGAACGGTAGCGGTAGCGCAGGATGTCGAACCAGTTGATTCCCTCGAAGGCAAACTCAACGCGGCGCTCCTGAAGCAGCTGCTCGTAGGTCAGCGAGGTCAGGTCGGTCCAGAGGCCGGCGCGGTGGCGAACCTGATTGACCATGTCGAGAGCGACGGGGTCGCTGGTCTGGTCGGCGGTTCCCATGATAGCCTCGGCACGCACGAAATACATATCGGCCAGACGCAGCAGATAGATATTGTTGGCGGCGTCCTGATTGAGACCTACGTTACCGTCGCAGTCGGCCGACTTGCCGATAACATATTTCTTGATGTGGGCAAGCATCTCGTTCTTATCCTCAACGATCGAGCCGTCGTCGCCGCGGTTGATGAACTTATAGGTGTAACCGCCGTTGGCTTTGTTGAGGTTGGGATAATAATCGTCGAGTGTCATATAGACCCACTGGCGGCGCTGGTCGCGGTCGTCGTAGAGGCTCTGAAGCGAGATTGTCGGGCCTTTGCCGGCGCCCCAGGTCTGGTCGGCGATGACCGACGAGCGGCTCCAGGCGCAGTTGCGGCCGTTACCGTAGGAGTAGCCGAGCACGCCGCACTGGATTGCCAGCAGCGATTCGGGGCCGTTGTTGGCCTCGACGTCGAACAGTGTCGAATAGTCGATTTCGGTGATGGCCGGCTTGTTGTCGATGACGGTCTTGGCGTCGTTGGCGGCGGCGGTGTAAAGAGCCTGACGGTCGAAGCCCATGTCGGTGTGGCTGGCCATTGTCAGCTCTACTTTGGCGCGGATGGCCAGGGCTGTCAGACGGGTGGCGCGGAAGTTGTCCTTGTCGGACATCGGCAGGTTCCCGACGGCGAAGTTGAGATCTTTGAGGATGAACTCATAGATGCTCTTCTGGGTTGCCGGCGGAAGCTGGAGGTTGTTCGAGGTTATGTTCTCTGAGTTGTTCTCGACTACGGGAACATTTGTCCATGCTTCGGTCAGCAGATAATAGCAGTAAGCGCGAACGCAGCGGGCTTCGGCCTGAGCCTGAAGGATGGCGGCCTCGCTGACGCCGCTCTGGCATTTGCCCGGCATATCGTGGATAATAGAGTTGGCGAAGGCAATGACGTTATAGAGGCCTTCCCAGCCCTGATTGATATACTGGTTGACAGAGGTGTAGGTGCCGAAATACCACTGGCCTTCGGCCGAGTAGGTGTAGAACATGTCGCCCGACAGCATATCGAACTTCCACTGGAAGTCGTGACTGAACTGATCCCAGGTTGCCGAGGCGTAGAGCGTGGCTGTGTTGAGGCGCACGCGGTCGTCGCTGGTGTAGAAGTTGTCCTGGGTGAGCTTGTCGACGGGGTCGACGGTCAGGAAGTCGCTGCACGATGTCAGGCTTCCCATGAGCGCGAGGGCTGCGACAAGCGGTTTATAGATAGATTTCATCTTGTGTCTGATATTGTTTTATGAGGTGATTAGAAAGAGAGATTCAAACCAAGAGTGTAGGTGCGCGGTGTCGGATAGCGGCCGCGGTCGATGTTCTGCAGCAGTGCGCTCTGGTTGTAGGCACCGATTTCAGGATCGTAGCCCTTATACTTGGTAAAGGTGTAGACGTTCTGGACGTTGAAGTAGATGCGGGCGTTGGTCAGACCGATCTTGCCGCCCCACTTCTGCGGAAGGTTGTAGCTCAGCGAGATGTTCTGGATTCGCAGATACGAGCCGTCTTCGATCCAGCGGTCGCTCATGCGGCAGTTCGAGTTGCCGTCGAGGTTCGAGAAGCGCGGAATTCCGTTGCCTTCGCTGGCGAGGAACACATTGTCGGGGTCGTAGCCCAGAGCGGGGTCATACATTCCGAGCTGTGCGCGGTCGAGCACGCGGGCGGTCTGGTTGTCCCAGATCGACGAGACAGCTTCTGTTTTGTAGCGGGCCCAGTTGAGGATGTCGCCGCCGATCTGGCCGGTCAGGCCGATCGAGAGTTCGAAATCCTTATAAGAGAATGCGTTGGTGAAGCCGAAGGTCAGATCGGGGTTCGGGTCGCCGATGATTGTCTGGTCATCTTCGTTGATGACACCGTCGTCGTTGAGGTCTTTGAACTTGATGTCGCCGATGAATGCGCCCGAGGTGCGGTCAACGCGGTTCGAGTAGGGCTGGTTGCCGCCGGTCTGGGTGGCGTGGTTGCGGATGTCGTCGGCCGAGGTGAAGAGACCTTCGGTGACATAGCCGTAGAATACGCCCATAGGCTTGCCGACGGTGATCAGCGTGGCCGACTGGAATTCTGAATACCAGTCAATCTTACCGCGCATGTCCTGGGAGTTTTCGTTGAGCGACACGACTTTGTTCTTGTTGTGAGACATTGTCAGGCCCATGCGCCACGAGAAATCGCGGTTCACGATCGGACGGGCGTTCAGCGAGATGTCGACACCGGCGTTCTGGGTCTTGCCGACGTTGGCGTAGGGCGGACGGATTGTCAGGCCGTTCGAGCCGGCGAGATAACCAGGGGTGAACACTTCGAGAAGAAGGCCGTCGGTCTGTTTCTTATAGACGTCGACAGTGAGTTCGATACGGTTGTTGAGAACCGAGAAGTCGATACCGGCGTTGAACTGCTCCGAAGCCTCCCATTTGAGGTCGGGGTTGGCGAGGTTGGCGGGATAGTAGGCGGTTCCGTAAGGGGTCATCATGGCGTTCATGGCGGCGGCATAGCGGTAGGTGTCGATGTTCGAGTTACCGACCTTACCGTAGCCCAGACGGAGCTTGAGGTTGTTGAGCCATGCACGGGTGCTTTCCATGAAGCTTTCTTCGGTGATACGCCATGCGAGAGCCACCGACGGGAATGTTCCCCACTTGTTGTTGGGGCCGAACTTCGACGAACCGTCGCGACGGATTGTGGCGGTCAGAAGGTAGCGGTTGTCGAAAGCATAGTTGGCGCGGGCGAAGTAAGAGGCTGTAGAGGCCGAATCCTCATAGCCGGCGTTGCTGACGAACTCACCGTCGTTGGTCATTACGAAGATCTGATCCGACGAGAAGTTCTTCTTGATAAGAGTGGTGTTGTTCCAGCTCGACTTCGAAGCCTCGAAACCGGCCATTACGGTCAGGTCGTGCTTCTCGGCGAAGCGCTGGTGGTAGGTGACATAGTCTTTCTGAACCCAGAAGAACGAGTGGTCTTCGCGCTGCATCATCTGGTTGATGTCGTTCGAGACGAGGCCGAACTGATAGCGCGGGATATACGACTTGTTCTGGTTCTGAGAAGCGTCGAAGCCATATTCGGCGCGGAAGGTGAAATATTTCAGGAAGTCGACGCTGGCATAGAAGTTACCCATGATGCGCTGGCGCAGCAGGCGGTTGTTCTTCTGGAGAGCCAGAGCAACGGGGTTCCATGTCGAAGAGCCGTCGACGGTTGTCGGGCCGGCCCAGTTGCCGTCGAAGTCGCGCACGGGAACATGGGGCTGCATTGTCATGGCCTGCATGATAACACCGTCAGATCCGTCGTTGAGGGTGATCTTCTCGTTAGTGCGGGTGTAGGCGAGCGAGCCGCCGAGCTTGAGCCATTTGGTGAACTGTGTGTCGAGGTTGAAGCGGGTGTTGAAGCGGTTGAAATCCGAGCCGATGATGATACCGTCCTGATTCATCCAGCCGCCCGACATGGCGTAGGTCACTTTGTCGTTACCGCCCGAAACGCCGACCTGATGGCTCTGCATGAAGGCCGTGCGGAAAATCTCGTCCTGCCAGTCGGTTCCTTTGCCGAGAAGCGAAGGATCGAGGAAAGCCTTGTCGAGCTGTTTTTCGTTGATGACGCCCTCGGCATAGAGCTGGTTCTGATAGGTTGCATATTCGCTGAGATCCATCATGTCGATCTTCTTGGCAACCTGCTGCCAGGCGACATAACCGTCGTAGGTGACGTTGGTGTGGCCGGCCTCGCCGCGGCGGGTGGTCACGATAACAACGCCGTTGGCGCCGGCAGCACCGTAGATGGCGCAGGCCGATGCGTCTTTAAGCACGTCGATAGAAACGATATCGCTCGGGGCGATCGAAGCCAGAGGATTGACTTTGGTCTGACCGTCGGTACCTCCGGCCCACGAGAAACCGCCTATATCATTAGAGGTGTTCGACATCTGGACACCGTCGATAATATAGAGAGGTTCGTTAGACGAGTTGATAGAGCTTGCACCACGGATGCGGATAGAGGTCGCACCGCCGGGGGCACCCGAGTTCGAGGTTACCTGCACACCGGCGACCTTGCCCTGAAGCATCTGGTCAGCGTTAGTGACGATCGACTCTTTCATCTGGTCTTTCGACAGCGAGGCAACCGAACCGGTCACGTCGACACGGCGCTGTGTGCCGTAACCGACAACAACAACCTCGTCGAGGTTGACGCCGCCGTCAGACTTCATCTTGATATTGAGGTGAGACTGCCCGTTGACAGCCACTTTCTCGGTCACCATTCCTATATAGGAGATAACCAGTGTAGCCTTTCCGGACTTAACATTAAGAGAGAAATTACCGTCAATGTCGGTCGACGTGCCGTTGCTGGCGCCGTCTTCGCGCACGGTAGCTCCGATGATGGGTTCATCGTCGGGATCGACGACCGTACCCGTAACCGTCACTTGCGCGCTCGCCCCTATGGCCACGAAAGCCAGGAGCGCCACAAGTGCAGCTCTGAAGTTGAAAAATTTGCCTGTCATCATGAGCGGATTAAGGAAAACAGATTTATTTAAGTTAAAGAAATAGTTATCAGTCAAAGGACATGCGACGAACGATAAACGCGGAGAAAAACAACCCGGACCCCGATTTGGGACCATCGAAGTCCGGGATAAAATCATACAGTAGTCTTTTCCTTCATTTCATTCGTTCTTCATGGTGCTGCAAAGATAGGTCGCGTTTTTCGATTTGGATGATACAATTTTTGCAATTTCCTACACTAATTTGACAAAATCATGTCTCCCGCCCTCCTACATGGCCATCCGACGCCCGGCAATGATACTTTTTTGCCCGATTCTTTGCATATTATGCGTCAACAGCGCAAAGGATTTCCGCTATGTGTTAAAATTTATCTATATTTGCGTTGCGGACTTCCACCGATGTTTTACGGCTGACTAAGGCCCACTGCAACAGCTTATTCCCTACACCTTATTATATAAACAGAATTTTTCTTACCTCCCATGAAAAGAAATACAATTATCCTCGGTGCTTTGCTTTCGGCCGCAGCCGCTGCGGCCGCGCCGGAATATGTAAATATAGCGACGCCCAACACTTCGCTGATACTCATGACCGACAGCGCCGCCGCTCCTGCCCTGCTCTACTACGGCCCTGCTGTGGCTGATCCGGTGCAGGCAGCGCTCGCCGCACCGGAGAACCGGCGTACCGACGCCTACCCCGTCTTCGGCAACTACCCCGAAGGGGAGAGCGCCCTGTCGCTGACTATGCCCGACGGCAACATGACTCTCGTGCTCGAGCAGAAAGGCTCGCCGCGCGTCACCTCTGAAGCGGGGGGAGCCACGGTGACCACGATTCCGCTCGCCGACCGCCACTATCCCGTAGAGGTAACCCTGAACTACCGCACCTTCCCCGGCGAGGATGTCATCGAAACCTGGGCCGACATAACCAACAGGGGAAAGAAGCCGCTGACGCTGACGCGCTTCGACTCGGCGGCGCTCCCTTTCGCCTCGGCCGACGCATGGCTGACAAGTCTCTACGGCTCATGGGCCAATGAGGCGCGCGTCAACACCGAGCGTATCACTCCCGGCATGAAGATTATCCAGAACAAAGACGGCGCCCGCAATTCCCATACCTCCCACGGCGAAATCATGATCTCGCTTGACGGACGCCCCTCGGAACGCTCGGGCCGCGTTATAGGCGCCGCTCTAGTCTACAGCGGCAACTACCGCCTCAGAATCAACAGCGACGACCGCGGCAACAGCCAGCTCTTCGCCGGAATAAACCCCGACGAGTCGGCCTACCGCCTCATGCCCGCCGAGACGTTCACAACTCCCGCCCTCGCACTCACCTTCTCCGACAGCGGAATGGGCGACGTGTCGCGGCGCTTCCACCGCTGGGGCCGCAACCACCATATCGCCCACGGAACGGAGGTCAACCCGATTCTGCTCAACTCGTGGGAAGGGGTCTATTTCAACATCGACGAGCCGACAATGGCCGGAATGATGCAGGACATCGCCGACATGGGAGGCGAGCTCTTCGTCATGGACGACGGATGGTTCGGCCGCCGCGACTCCGACAATTCGTCGCTCGGCGACTGGGAGGTCGACCGCCGCAAGCTGCCCCACGGACTGAAGTGGCTGACCGACGAGGCCCGGAAGAAGGGCGTCAGGTTCGGAATATGGATAGAACCCGAGATGACAAACTCAAACTCGGAGCTTTACAAAAAACATCCCGACTGGATTCTGCGAGCCCCCAACCGCGACATCGTCGAAGGGCGCGGCGGAACGCAGCTCGTGCTCGACCTCGCCAATCCGAAGGTACAGGATTTCATCTTCAACCTCGTCGACACGATGCTTACCAACAACCCCGAGATAGCCTATATCAAGTGGGACGCCAACGCCCCGGTGATGCAGTATGGCTCGCCCTATCTCCCCGCCGACCGCCAGAGCGAGCTCTCGATACGCTACCACCGTGGACTGACCGACGTGCTGCGCCGCATACGCGCCAAATATCCTGACGTGGCCATCCAGGCCTGTGCTTCGGGGGGCGGACGCGCCAACTACGGCCTGCTCGACTATACCGACGAGTTCTGGGTGTCGGACAACACCGACGCCCTCCAGCGCCTCGGCGCCCAGTGGGGAACGAGCCTGTTCTTCCCCGCAGTAGCAATGGGCAGCCATATCAGCGCCGTGCCGAACCACACGACCTACCGCGTTGTGCCGCTGAAGTTCCGCTGCGATGTCGCCATGACCGGTCGCCTCGGAATGGAGATTCAGCCGCGCGACATGTCGGCCGAAGACCGCGATTTCTGCCGCAAGGCTATCGCTGAATACAAGAAGATCCGTCCGACCGTGCAACTCGGCGACCTCTACCGCCTCGTCTCCCCCTTCGACGGCAAAGGCGCCTGCTCGCTGATGTATGTAGCCCCCGACAAGTCGCAGGCCGTCTACTACTGGTTCCGCACAAACAACGACTATTCGGCTCCGCTCGCAACGCGCACGCCGATGGACGGCCTCGACCCCGATGCAACATATAAAGTCACCGAGCTCAACGCCATAGACCTCACTCCCCTACCCTACGAGGGAAAGACTTTCTCGGGAAAATTCCTTCTCGATAACGGCCTCGAAATGCGCTCCAACCACGATCTGCCCTGGGGCAAGAAGGTCGACTACTGCTCTCGCGTTCTGCTTCTTGAAAAACAATAATATTCCCGGAGATATGATTCAGCTATCATCACCCGCAATCACAGAAATAACGCCTCTCTCTGAGGAAGATTGCTTCTATCTGGTCGACCGCTACAAAAGCGAATTCGACTATCCTCTCCACCGCCACGACGAGTTCGAGCTCAACTTCGTCGAGAACTGCGAAGGCGCCCGTCGCATCGTCGGCGACTCGGTGGAAGTTCTCGGGAAATACGACCTCGTTCTTGTCGGTTCGGGACTTGAACACGTCTGGGAACAATATCAGTGCCGCTCACCACGCATCCGCGAAATAACGATACAGTTCTCGCCGAAAGTGTTCGGCGACACCTTCCTGGCAAAAAAGCAGCTGAAATCGATGAACGACCTCTTCGCCCGGGCTAAATCGGGCGTGGCGTTCTCGCTCTCGACAGTGGTGAAGATGTATAAGCTTTTCGACGAAATAACCGCTGCCCAGCCCGATTTCTACTGCGTTCTGAAGCTGATGGAAATACTTTTCGTGCTCTCGAAGGAAGACGATTATCAGCTTCTCAGCTCAAACGGCGGCGCGGCCACCGTAGCAACGGCCGAATCGCGCCGCATCCACAAGGTCGAGGAATATATCAAGGCCCACTACAAACAGGACGTCCGCCTCGAAGACCTCGCCATGCTCGTTTGTATGACACCGTCGGCCTTCTCGCGCTTCTTCAAGCTGCGCACAGGCCGCACCGTCAGCGACTATATCATCGACGTCCGCCTCGGCCATGCCGCGAGACTGCTGGCCGAGAGCACCTCGTCGGTGCTCGAGATCTGCTTCGAGGCCGGCTTCAACAACGTGTCGAACTTCAACCGTATCTTCAAGCGGAAGAAGGGGTGCAGTCCGTCGACCTTCCGCGAATACTACCGCAAGAACAAAATCATCATCTGACGAATAATAAGCCTAACGAGATCAGGAGCGTGGAAATAATCCATGCTCCTGATTTCATTTTTTCTTTTGCAAGAGATAGAACTCTTTTTGTCGGTCAATCTCACGCAGCAAATCTTCCTCAGAGGGAAGATAAGTCATATATTTGGAAGCGAACAACTGAGAGCTTCCATTTAGCACCGAGTAACGTGCTATGTCTTTACTCGTCTCAGCACAAAGCAAAATGCCTATTGTCGGATTATCACCCTCGTTGCGTTTCAGCTCGTCGTACATCCGGACATACATATCCATCTGTCCCACGTCTTGATGGGTAAGCTTCGAAGTTTTCAAGTCTATAAGGACGAAACAACGCATCAGATAGTTATAAAACACAAGGTCAATATAATAATCGTCGGTATCTGTCACGACATGTTGCTGGCGTTCCACGAAAGCATATCCCTTGCCAAGTTCCAGCAGAAACTGCTGCAAATGTGTTATAAGCGACTTTTCGAGGTCTGATTCCGTAAAATCTGTGTCTTTACCGAGGCCGAGAAATTCGGTAACAACGGGAGATTTGATAAACTGTGTCGGAGTGAGACGCAAAAATGAAGCGTCTGAAGTCCTTTCTTCCATCTCGGTCTTAACTTTATCTTTAGCGTGGGATGAGAGCAACCGGAAGTAATATTGTGTAGAAATATTACGGTCAAGAGTTCTGACCGACCACATTTGCTCCGACGCCTCTTTCATATACCAACTACGCGCCTCGGGATTATCAACGCGAAGTAAAGCTCTGATATGAGACCAAGTAAGATTTGGCACACGCGTGTGCCAAATCTTACCGTCAGAATAATCGAGATAAAATTGACGATAATTGCGGAGATTTCGTTCGCTAAAGCCTTTTCCTAATATAGCTGTCAGTTCCTTTGACATTCGACTCAGAGTTTTATCTCCATATTCTGCTCTTAAGCTACCGCCCTGATCTTCTTCGACGATACGCTTACCGATATGCCAATAAGCTTTTATCATGGCCTGATTAATCGCATCCGCACTTTCAGCACGAGCGGCTGAAATAATCTGACGGACATCATTGACAAACGATGAGATTTCCTGAAGTTTATCCATAACCGCAAATCTACAAAATATATCTTTGCTGAGGTGACGGAGACGGTAAAAATTTTTGAATCGGTTGCCGCTTTAGTCGGCGCCTATTTTTTTGTAATTTTGCAGGGAAATTTCTATCTATGCCTATATTACGACGCTTAACCGACAGGCCGATGCCGCTGTTTGCCTTCTGGGCGGCTGTGAGCCTGCTTTATTGCCTGACAGTGGTCACTATAGAATTCCACTCCGTTCCGGTTTCGGACTTCCGCAGTTTCGCGCTGGCTTTCCTGCAATGGCTGACGGTATCGGTGTGCGCCTCGGGCGTCATGATGGTTCTCTGTTCGAGCCGCATCCTCTTCGCGGTCTGCTTCCCGCTCTTAGCGATGGGGAGCGCTGCGATGTGCTGCTTCCACCTCACCCTCGGCGTGAACCTGACCGGCGACTGGATCGAGACGGCCATGACCGGCAGCGGGATGATGGGGATGTTCAGCGCGCCGCTCGTTGCCGTTATCGCGAGCTCGGCTCTGCTCTCCGCCGCGATAGCTTTTTTCCGCTGGACGCGCGTCAGGGCCTCGGCCCGCACTGCCATAACGGCCTTCACCGTCGGTCTGGCCATAACCTGCCTGCCGGTGTTTGCCGTCTCAGGCATCTGGGCACCGGTGACTGCCCGGCTCCCCTACTCTATCTGCTCGGCAACCGCTGAATATCTCGGCAATCAGCGGAGAATCAACGACGGCCGCGACACCTACGTCAACACTCCCGCCACTGCGTCGGCGACTCCGCCTGACGTCATCTTCGTCATCGGCGAATCGCTGCGTGCCGACCATCTGCCCCAGAACGGCTATGCGCGCAACACTATGCCCCTCCTGAGCCGCGACACAGCTCTCATCGCGTTTCCCGACATATATTCAGAGTTCAACATAACCTTCGCCAGCGTCCCCCATCTGCTGACGCGCCTCAACCTGACTTCCGACGAAGCCTCTTTCCATGACCAGTCTTTCATAACACTCTTCAAAAACGCCGGCTATACGACAGCCTGGTTTGCCAATCAGAGCCCTACAGAAACCTTCGCATATTATGCCCATGAATGCGACTCGCTGATACGCTGCAAAGGGAACGCCGCCAAATCGATGTATTCCTACGGAAAATGGCTCGACGCCGATATGCTGCCGCTTATCAGCAGCTGGCTCGGCAAATCCGGCAGGCCGAAACTCGCCGTGGTCCATACAATCGGCTCCCACTGGTGGTATAACTCTCATTACACCGACCGTCAGGCCCGCTTCCGCCCCGACATGACAAACAAAGAGTTTGCCACGCTGACCCACGAGCAGATCGTCAACTCCTACGACAACTCTATCGTTGCCACCGACGAGTTCCTCGCCGGCCTGTTCAGCCTGCTGCCCGGCCGCAATGCCGTTGTGCTCTACTGCGCCGACCATGGCGAGGGTATGGGCGAAAACGGCAACTACCTCCACGCCACCACCAACGACGTCACCCACAATCCGGCCTGCATGATATGGTATTCGCCGGAATACGCCCGCCTCTTCCCCGACAAAGTCGCCGCCGCCCGCCGCGGCAAAGACCTGCGCCACACTACCGAGGCAATCTTCCACACCGCCCTCGACCTCGGCGCCCTCGAAACGCCTGCCCTCGACCGCTCGAAATCTCTGCTGAAATAAATCTTATAAAAATCACTGATGCTCAAACGATTCCTCGATAAAAAGATGCCCCTGTTCGCCTTCTGGGCGACAGTCAGCCTGCTCTATTGCCTGACAGTGGTCGTCATCGAATTCCATTCCGTGCCGGTGTCGAATTTCCATAGTTTCATTCTCGCCGTCGTGAAGTGGCTCGTGTCGGCGGTCTGTGCCTCGGGCGTGCTTATGGTGCTATGTTCGAGCCGCATCCTCTTTGCCGTCGGCTTCCCGCTGCTGGCGGTCTTCAGCTCGGTGATGTGCTACTACACCCTGACCATCGGCATTTCTCTTACAGCCGCGAGCATCGAGGTAGCCCTCGTCAACGATGCCACAATGTGGATGACTGTCATAAGCCCTTTCCTCATCGCAACGATAGCCCTCACGGCAGTCATCTCGGCCGCGATAGCCTACTACCGCTGGACACGCGTCGTCCCATCTCGCCGCACGAGCCTCACGGCTTTAGTCTTCGGTCTCGCCGTAATGTTTCTCCCCGGCTACTTCTTTCCCCGTATTAACCCCTCAGTATCAGCGCGCCTGCCATTCTCAATCTACTACGCCTTCAACGACTATCTTAACAATCGCCGCGCCATCGAAGAGAACCGCGACACCTACACTAACACTCCCGTTGCGACCGCATCGACACCGCCCGACGTCTTTATTATACTTGGCGAATCGCTGCGGGCCGACCATCTGCCCCAGAACGGCTACGCGCGCAACACTATGCCGCTTCTGAGCCGCGACACCGCCCTCATCTCTTTCCCGAAAGTCTACTCCGAGGCCACTTTCACCTCAGCGAGTGTGCCGGTCTTGATGACAAAAGCTGACCCCGCAGACCCGGCGGCGCCATACAACGACCAGTCGTTCGTAACCCTCTTCAAAAAAGCCGGCTACTCAACCGCCTGGTTCGCCAACCAGAGCATAAGCCAAAGCTACGCATATTTCGCCCACGAATGCGACTCGCTGATCTACTGCAACGGCGCCAAGTCTGACTACTCCTACGACAAATGGCTCGACGCCGACCTGCTGCCGATGATTGGCGACTGGCTCGGGAAAAGCGGCGGCCCGAAACTCGCCGTTGTCCATACCATAGGCTCCCACTGGTGGTATAAGTCACACTATACCGACCGTCAGACCCGCTTCCGCCCCGACATCTCGAACAAGGAGATCGCCGCATCGACGGCCGAGCAGATCATCAACGCCTACGACAACACCATCATCGCCACCGACGAATTCCTCGCCGGATTGTTCGCAGAGCTGCGCGACCGCAACGCCGTAGTATTGTTCATATCCGACCATGGCGAAGGGCTCGGCGAAAACGGCATCTACCTTCACGCCTCGGATAACGAAGCGACCCACTATCCGGCCTGCTTCATCTGGTACACGCCCGAATACGCCCGCCTTTTTCCCGACAAGGTCGCCGCCGCCCGCCGCGGCAAAGACCAGCGCCACACAACCGAGGCGATCTTCCACACCGCCCTCGACCTCGGCGCCCTCGAGACGCCCGCCCTCGACCGCTCGAAATCCCTCCTGAAATAATCGCTATAAACCTTATATCTCTTATAAAATTTATTGTATTTTTGTCGAGCGCGAGGAATTGCGTTGAATTATAAATCTTATAATTTTTATAAATCAAATAATTATGGGCGGGTTTCTTAAGATCTCGGGCGGCTACAGCAACTGGAACGTCTATCGCAAGGCCGTGGTTATATGCGACGTAACCGAGATGTTCATAAACCGCGCTTTTCCCCACAGTTCGCGAACCATCGACCAAATGCGACAAGCAGCCCGCTCATGCAAGCAGAATATTGTCGAGGGCATCAGCGACGGCACTGTATCCGCCGAAATGTGCATTAAGCTTCTCGGAATAGCACGCGGTTCGGTCAGGGAACTGCTTGAGGATTATGCCGACTTCTTGCGCCAGCATGACCTTGAGATTTGGGCCAAGGAGGATCCACGCACGGCCGCAACCCGCAACTATTGCCTCAGCAACGACGATCCGAGGGAGTTTACCGCAAAATGCCGCGAACGCAGCAACGAAACTGTAGCAAATATCATGCTGACGCAGATCCGGCAGATCGACTCGATGTTAATATCCGTGATGAAAAAAGTCGAAGCCGACTTTATCAACGAAGGCGGAATCAAGGAAGCAATGGCGCGCGAGCGCCGCAGGTTCCGCGGATACTGACTTCTCTATAAATCCTGAAAAACCCCACCGATGATTGAAAAAATTCTTCTTTCCGACGATATAATGTCGCGCTGCCCCGAGTTTGTCGGCACAGCCATCGAAGCCACCGTTGTCAACACTCCCTTCAGCGACGAGCTGTGGCGCAAGATTCATGCTGCCGAGACTGACTGCCGCACGCGTCTCACAACTGAGACCGCCAAAGAACTTCCGGCTGTGGCCGCCACACGCGAAGCCTACCGTCGCTGCGGCAAAGACCCGAACCGCTATCGCCCATCGGCTGAATCCCTGATGCGGCGTGTGCTGAAAAACACCGACCTCTATCAAATCTCTACCGTTGTCGACCTTATAAACCTGGCTTCACTCCTGTCGGGCTATTCGATAGGCGGCTTCGACGCCGCTCTCATCGATGGCAACACGCTGACCCTCGGTATAGGCCGGGAGGGGGAACCTTACGAGGGAATAGGCCGCGGGGCGCTCAATATAGCCGGAATGCCGGTATACCGCGACGCAACGGGCGGCATCGGCACTCCCACGAGCGACAACGAACGAACGAAACTGAGCCTCTCTACAACGCGCCTGCTCGTCATCGTCAACGGCTACGACGGCGATCGCACCGCAACCAACGCATGTGCCGACCTCATCGCCGACCTTCTGCGCCGCTACGCCTCAGCCACCGACATCGTTATCACCCCTTTCCCTTAAAAAAAGCGCTCGTCACAGGCGCGAGCGGTGGCTGCGGGCATAGTCGCGGAGATAGTCCTCGAGCTTGACGGAGTTGTCGAGGCCGAGGCGCTGACGCAGGCGGTAACGCCCCTTCCACACCGACTCGGCCGAAATATTGAGTGTGCGCGCTATCAGGCGGTTGTCGGCGCCGATAATGATCATTGACGCCATCTTTAGCTGTCCGGCCGACAGCGTGGGGAAGTCGCGGCGCAGACTCTCGACAATCTCCGGCTCGACACCATCTTTCACGTCCATCATAGTCTCGCGGCCGGCCTCATTGCCCTTATGCGACTGCAACGCACGCGACACTCCCGCTATCGTCGGATCGTCGTTGAGGCCGGGCTTCCGGGCCGCGTCGATAACCGACTCTATCTCTGTTATAAGCGCATTCTTTTCGTCGATAACCATCTGTCGCAGAGCCATGGCCTCACGGGAATGCGCCAGCCGTTCGGCATAAAGATCTGACTTCAGCTTCTTCTCGGTGGCGCGCCGTCGATAGTGCATCGCAATGACCACAGCACCGGCCACAACAAACAACACAATCAACGAGACCACGGTTATCGTGCGGATACGGTCGAGCCGGTGGTTGCGCTTCATCAGGTCTATCCGCGTCCGCGCCTCCAGACTATAGACATCGGCTATATGGCTGCGCTCCACAGCACTGTTAAGCGAATGAAAAGCCTTCTGCAGGCCGGCCACGGCGGAATCAAGTTGTCCCTCATACTCGTAAGCCTCGGCACGGCGATATTGTATTAAAGTTGTGTCGGCCCCTGAATATTGCGGATAAACCGCCTGCGCGGCGAGCTTGTAATATTTTGTTGCCGAATCGGCTTCCCCCTTTCCGAGAAGATATTCGCCTTTGTTATAATAGGCCGACGGCAATGTGCGGTTCTGAGGCGCGATAAAATTATTGAGCGCTATGATACTGTCGAGATACCTTCCGTCTAAAGTTATAACGAACAGCCGTTGCATTACCAGAGCTTTCCTGTTGGGAGATCTCCTAACAAGCGGCATATTAAGCATACGGCGGCATATATCGACTGCCGCAGCTGAGTCAAGATACCGGCAAATATTGGTATTGGTTGCCCATATAACATTTTCCAGCCGAGTTTTTTCAGCTATTTCCTTGGCCTGATTATAATAAAACAGTGCATTTGCAGTGTCCATCAGTTCGTTATGCATATTGCCAATGAGAATTGCAGACCGGCATTTCTCATAGTCGTCGCCTACTCGGTCGAAATAGTTATAGTTATCGACCGAGCGTATATAAGACTTGAACAGATTCTTTTCGGCATGAGCGTAAAGCTGATGCCACTTATAAAGCAGATAAGTGTCTGACGCCGAGTCTATCACTGAAAGGGCGCTGTCGTATAGCGCCCGCCACTGCCGTGTCTCGCCGTCGGTCACATGAGACCACGCACGGTAATATCTATAGCGCATTCTGGCCACGTCGTCGCCCGGATGGGAATCTGAATATACTTTAAGGGAGTCGAGTTGCTCCAGAAATCTGTCGAACAGTCGGCCGCGGGCTACGCTGCGCTCGAGTTCAAGAGTGAGCGAGTCGACTGTCGGCGACCCCGATTCGGGCCACGGAAAAAGCTCGTCAATGGGCCGTGGACGGTGGCAGGCGCCGAGGATTATCAGCAATATCGGAAGGAGCAGAAGTTTTTTCATGGAGGGCGCGAAAGTGTTCTCACAAAGGTATGAATATCCGCTGAAATGTCAAATTTTTATCGTTGTCCATGAATTGTCCATGAAAAACTCACTGTTTTCGCGCCATTCTGCCTGTATTTTTGCAGCAAACCGATAACACCAATTATCATGAAAAAACTCTTACTATCTTTAATGGGGGCATCTCTTGCCATCACGGCATCAGCCTATGAACCCGCAATTCTTAAAACTACCGCCGAAGGCAAGACGGAAATCGTCAAAGCCCCGGACAACCGTTCTTCACAGTCTAAGCTCCGTGCCGGGGAGCAGCTCTACACCGTCACTCCCAAGCTGACCTGCGGCAAGGACAGCCGTGTAAAAGTCCATCCATTCCAAAATGCAGTCGCACAAGACGGCAGCAGCGCTTATGAATACTTTTCCATTGACGGCGAAGTCATTGTTCCCTGGAATCTGCCGGCCGGCGTCTATGATTTCTTGCTCATGTTCACCGGCCCCGACGGCATCAGACTTGTGGCCAGAGAAGGTGTGACAATCGACAGCGACACCGAGATAGAGGCCGATGCCGACGAAGCACTGGTCAACCATATTGAATGGCAGTCATATCTGCCCGACGGCAGCAAACCTGTCTTTGATTCAGACAACGGCAAAATGTCAGAAGGAATTACCTGTATCGCCTCGCACCTGTTCGAGGCAGGCCCTATTGGCGTCATGATGTTCGATATTGTTGCCAAAGAGTTTGAAGGACAAGGATACCGCGATTTTCAGAAAGAGAATGATATTTGGGTAAATAATACCGAAAACTTCTTTTTCGGACAAACAGTTATCTCGGTTCAGGATGGTGCTGAATACTTTATTGACATGCCTGCCAATGGAGCGAAGTCCCAGAAAATCAGCAACAAGACCGACGGATTCTTCCGCTGGGGGCTGAACGAGCCAGAAGACTGGAACGCAGTTATCGGAGCCGAAGCCCCGCTGAAATACCTTATCAATGGCTACGACCTCGTCTGGAACAATCAATTCCAATACAACGCCCGTAGAATAAACTTCGAAAAGCAAATGGAAAGATGTGTCAATCAGATATATTTCTGCCGTGGTGAAGCTTCGGAAGGCTGGTCAATGGAACTGTTCCCGACATTCATGGTCTATTCTTACTACGAAGGTGAAACTCCCCTGCATTTCGGCATTGAATTTCCGGCAATGAAATTCGAAAACGACGGCTATCGGTTCCTGACTTTCCGGCAGACCGGCAGCCACGACTCAACCTTAGGAGTCTACAATTACGACAATATGCGCGGACGCCAATATATCGACAATCCTTATCTTGCGCTGAACGCCGGCGAGAATCCTGTTTTCGGAGCGGCTACACCTATTGTGCTGTTCTCCCGTCCGTCAGAAATGTTCGGATACAGCTACATCGGTCGCTACGGCGAACTGCGTTCAGTCGACTACTTCGGTCAGGACTTCTCGATCCGACTCGACGGCAAAGAAGTCTGGACGGATTATCCCGAAACCACATATTTCTACATGACCGAAGACTGGGAGCCGGGAATTGCCTATGAGAAAGGCGAATGGGAATATGAGATGTCGGCCTCCACTCTCAAAGTCGACGGACTTGAAAGCAAAACCCACTGCCTGATGCGTTTCAAAGAAAACGACACGTTTACGTGGCCCACACTGACGGCACTGCAGTTCCGCGATAGCGACGGCAACATCACCGACCGCTTCGACACCGGCAAAGAGGGCAATATGATATTCTACGGAGGCGAATGGAGCGGAAACGAATTCTTCGACTGCACGGCGCCGCGCGAACTCAAAGTCGAATACGCGCCCTACGGCTCTGACACATACACCGAGGTTGAATACACTGAACAGCCCGACAAACGCTTCATGCCGGCCTACGGTAACTGCTACGAGGCTTCGCTCGCACAGGTTACGCGCACGAGCGCCTCGGGATGGTACGATCTGAGATTCACCATCACCGACAATCAGGGCAACACTCAGGAGCAGACCGTCAGCCCGGCCTTCCGCATCGCCGAGTTTGCCGGAATCGACGGCGTCAGCTCCGGGCAGAACAACACTATCAGCGTCTACAACCGCAGCATCATTGCTCCCGAAGGGGCAGCCATCTACAGTATCGACGGACGCCGCGTCGGCGGCCGCGACCTGACTCCCGGAACATACATCGTTGTCATGTCCGACAGCGTGACAAAAGTCAGCGTCAGATAACCCCCGCCTCCCTCCATACCGCAGGCGCCCCGAAGACCGCAAAGTCCCCGGGGCGCCTTTTCTGATTCTTATAAGATTTATAAGACTTATAAGGTTTATAAATTTTATAATGGCTTTTGAAACTATTCGGGAAAAACGGCGTCTAATGAGGTAAAAGTAACAAGTAATCTATTCTCTATTCTTTTATTAAGGTGGAATCAATCCTGTCTGTCAAAAACGTCACCAAGGCGTTCACCAACCATGTGGCTCTCGACAATGTGTCGCTCGAAGTGCCGCGTGGCAGTGTCTACGGTCTTCTCGGTCCGAACGGTGCCGGCAAGACCACTCTGATCCGTATCATCAACCATATCACGGCACCTGATTCCGGCGAAGTCTTTTTCGACGGAAAGCCGCTGACCGCCGATCTCGTTCCGAACATAGGCTATCTGCCCGAAGAACGCGGCCTCTACAAAAAAATGAAAGTAGGGGATCAGGCTGTGTTCTTCGCTCGCCTCAAAGGGCTCAGCAAGGCCGAGGCCACACGCCGCCTGCGCTCATGGTTCGAGCGGTTCGGCATTTCGGACTGGTGGAACAAGAAAATCGAAGAGCTGTCGAAGGGTATGGCCCAGAAGGTGCAGTTCATTGTCACTGTGCTCCACGAGCCGAAACTGCTTATCTTCGACGAGCCTTTCAGCGGTTTCGACCCGATCAATGCCAATCTTCTTAAAGATGAGATTCTCAGGCTGCGCGACAACGGGTCGACAATCATCTTCAGCACCCACAATATGTCGAGTGTCGAAGAGATATGCGACAATATCACGCTTATCAACAACGGCCACAACATACTGACGGGCAGTGTCGAAGAAATCCGGCGCACCTATTGCCACGGACGATATGCCTTCAGGTTCCGCGGCGATGCCACCGGCCTTGTCAGAGCGCTGACCCCTCTGGCCGATGAGTTCGACATTAAGCAGCTACCCGAAGACTACTTCGAACTGTCGCTGAAGATCAACCCCGATAAAAACGAGCGTGAACTTATCGCCGCGGCCAACGAGGCTGTCGAGCTGCGCTCGTTCTCGCCTGCGACAGCATCAATGAACGATGTGTTTATCCGCGCCGTCGGCAGCAACAATGCCGGCGCGAATGTTGAACCCGAAAATCCGCTTACCAATGAATAATCTCGGCATTGTTATTGAACGCGAATACCGCGAGCGCGTCGCCAAGAAAAGTTTTCTGATAACCACTCTGCTGATGCCCGTGCTGATGCTGATGCTGATGGTCGCTCCGTCGGCCATGCTCTTCTTCGGCGGCCAGTCACAGAGCGATATACTTGTAATCGACAACTCCGGAGTGATAGTCCCTCATCTTAAAAGTGACGAGAATGTGCGTTACACCGCCACGTCGGGCATTTCTGTCGATTCGGCTCTCCGCCGCGATGACTGTACTGGTGTTTTGGTGATTCCGCGCGATGTTGTCGAGGCTGAGAATGCCAAAGTGCGGCTCTTCACCAACGGCCCTTCTTCGATATCGCTCGAAGAGAATATCACCGGCCAGATCAACTCCACTATCGAGGATATCCGTCTGCGTCAGTATAATATTGACAATCTGTCGGAGATTCTCGACAAAGTCCACAGCGAAATCGTTCTTTCGAGCAAGCGAAACGACAAGGAGAGCGACGAGGAATCGTCGGCCGGCCTGAGCTTCGGACTCGGCATATTGCTGACATTCGTGCTCTATATGTTCCTGCTGATCTATGGCCAGATGGTGATGACCTCGATTATCGAAGAGAAGGGTAACCGTGTGCTCGAGCTGGTTGTGTCGAGCGTCAAGCCCTCTCAGCTCATGATGGGCAAGATTGTCGGTGTCGCGCTGGTGGCGCTGACCCAGATTGTCATCTGGACTGTTCTGATGGGAGCGATGATCACGTTTGTGCTGCCGGCCGTCATACCGCCTGAGCTTGCCGCCGACATCGCTTCGGCCAATGCCGGAAATCTCGACGCCGTCAGCTCCGATATCGATCTCGTCAAAGCTTTCGCAATGTTCGGCAATATCGGCTACATGATGGGAATAATGTTTGTGCTGATGCTCTTCCTCGTGTTCGGCTTCCTTCTCTATTCGGCTCTGTTCGCCGCAATCGGATCGGCTATCGACAACATTCAGGATGCCAGCCAGCTCACTACGATTATCACTATCCCGATCATCCTCGGCCTGATATTCTCTTTCCAGGCTGCCAACGACCCGATGGGGCCCGTGGCCTTCTGGCTGTCGATGTTCCCGCTGACGTCGCCCATGGTAATGATGGCCCGCGTTCCGTTCGGTATCCCCGCCTGGGAGATTGTGCTGTCGATCGCCATACTGATAGTCTCGACTCTGTTCATTATATGGATGGCAGGAAAGATCTATCGTGTCGGAATCTTCATGTATGGCAAGAAACCGAATCTTAAAGAGCTGATGCGTTGGGTGAAATATAAATAAAAAAGGCCCCTTTTAGTTAAATAACGTGTGTCCGGCGCCACATTGCGGGCCGGACATGCGTTATATTACTGACGGCAATAATACAAGACTTACACTGCTAAATATTGTGAAAACTCAGCCGTCGTTAACCGAATATTAACAGAAAAATCGTAAATTCGCGCGAAATTTACCAGCCAAAAAAGAATGAGACAACTTAAAATTGTAAAGTCAATCACCAACCGTGAGACAGCATCTCTCGACAAATATCTCCAGGAAATTGGCCGTGAAGAGCTTATCTCGGTAGAAGAGGAGGTTGAACTGGCTCAGCGTATCCGTCAGGGCGACCAGCGCGCCCTTGAGAAGCTGACCCGTGCTAATCTTCGTTTTGTGGTGTCGGTAGCCAAGCAATATCAGAATCAGGGTCTGAGCCTTTCCGACCTTATCAACGAGGGCAATCTCGGACTTATAAAGGCCGCCCGCAAATTCGACGAGACGCGTGGTTTCAAGTTTATCTCATACGCCGTCTGGTGGATACGTCAGTCGATTCTGCAGGCACTTGCCGAGCAGAGCCGCATTGTGCGCCTTCCGCTGAATCAGGTCGGCTCACTCAATAAGATAGGTAAAGCTCTCAGCAAGTTCGAGCAGGAGAACGAGCGTCGTCCGTCGCCCGAGGAACTGGCCGAACGGCTCGATGTCCCTGTCGACAAAATCGCCGATACCCTGAAGGTGAGCGGCCGTCATATCTCTGTCGACGCTCCCTTTGTAGAGGGAGAGGACAACAGTCTTCTTGACGTTCTGACAAACGACGATTCTCCCATGGCCGACGCCACCCTGACTCAGGAATCGCTGTCGAAAGAGGTCGACCGCGCTCTGCGTCAGCTCCACGAACGCGAGCGCGACATCCTGAAAATGTTCTTCGGCATAGGCTGTCAGGAAATGACTCTCGAAGAGATCGGCGCCAAGTTTGATCTTACCCGCGAGCGCGTCCGCCAGATCAAGGAAAAGGCTATCCGCAGGCTTAAAGGCCAGCGCAGCAAACTTCTCAAACCCTACCTCGGTCAGTGATCCGCCTTCAGGTCGACGGCCTTACAAAGAGCTACGGCGACCGCCTGCTGTTTGCCGATGTCACCTTTGGTATCGAAGAAGGTGACAAAATCGGTATCGTAGCCCGCAACGGAACGGGAAAATCCACACTGCTCAGAATCATCGCCGGCCTCGAAGAGGCCGACAGTGGTTCTGTTGTCGGTTCACGTGGGTTGCGGATAGGATTCCTTCAGCAGATTCCTCCGATGCCCGACGGGGCGACGGCCATAGAAGCCTGCCTGAGCCTTGTCGACGCCGAAGTAGCGGCCGAAGAGCCGACATTGCCCGACGATGCGCGGCGCACACTGACACAGCTCGGACTCGCCGACGCCGACGCCCGGGTCGATACTCTTTCGGGAGGACAGCGCAAGCGTGTGGCTCTCGCTGCCGTCATTCTGTCGCGTCCCGATCTTCTCATTCTCGACGAACCTACGAACCATCTCGACATCTCCGCCATTGAATGGCTCGAGAAATATCTGTCGCGTCAGCGCCTGACGCTTCTGATGGTTACCCACGACCGCTACTTTCTCGACCGTGTAACCCGAAGGATAATCGAGCTTGACCATAAGAGCGCTTTCGTCCACGAGGGCAATTTCGACTATTATCTGCGACGCCGTGCCGAACGTCTCGACGCAATGAGCGCCGAGCTCGACCGCGTGCGCAACACATTGCGCCGCGAGCAGCAGTGGATGAGCCGGCAGCCTCAGGCGCGCGCCGGGAAAGCGAAGTTCCGCATCGACTCGTTCTACGACCTCAAGGAGCGTTCGCGCCTCGACCTGCGACAGCGCGATGTCAGTCTCGAAAGCCGTTCGAGCTATATCGGCTCGAAAATCTTCGAGGCAGTCGACGTGTCGAAGAGCTTCGGCCCGAAAAGAATTCTCGACCGTTTCAATTATGTTTTCGCCCGTGGCGAGAAGCTTGGCATCATCGGTGCCAACGGGGTGGGGAAGTCGACGTTTGTCAAGATGCTTCAGGGGCTTGTCAGTCCCGACGCCGGACATTTCGATGTCGGCACAACGGTGCGTTTCGGATATTACAGTCAGGACGGAATTGCCTTCGATCCCGGAATGCGTGTCATCGACGCGATAACCCGCCAGGCCGAAGAGGTCAGTCTCAACGACGGAGGTCGCACACTCTCGCCGATGCAGTTCCTGACCCGTTTTCTCTTCGATCCGGCCGACCAGCAAAAATATATTTCAACTCTCAGCGGCGGCGAGCGCAGCCGCCTCCATCTCGCTTCGGTTCTGTTGCGCCGGCCGAACTTTCTTATTCTCGACGAGCCGACCAACGACCTCGACATCCCTACGCTTGCCATTCTCGAAGAATATCTCCGCGAATTCGAGGGCTGCGCTATCGTTATAAGTCACGACAGATTTTTTCTCGATTCGATCGTCGACCATCTTTTTGTTCTCGAAGGCGACGGCGTTGTAAAGGATTTTCCGGGCACCTATACGGAGTATCGCGCATGGGCCGATGAACGGGCCCGCGAAGAACGGCGCAGCGAGCCGTCGGCGCCGGCCGAAAAGACGAAGCCCCGAAGCGAACGCCCGGCGCGCATGAGCTTCAAAGAGCGCAAGGAATATGAGGCGCTGACAGCCGAAATCGACGCTCTGACAGCTGAGAAAAAGGCTCTTGAGGCAGCTTTCGCCGACGGAACCGCCGAAGACTTCGCCGCAGCCTCACGGCGATACGAAGTCGTCAGCTCAGAGCTCGACGCCAAAGAACTCCGCTGGCTTGAGCTTGACGAGCTGGCCTGAATCCATATTGGTTTATCTTCAGCGATGATTCGTCGCAGCCGGGAATCAGTTTGTCGCTTTTTGACAGACTGATACTTCAGATTTGTGTGACTTATTACAATGGCAAGAACCGCCGCGGCCGAAGAGACCCCGCACCATCGGGCGTGAGCTTGATGAGCTTGTGCGGCGCCTTCCCGAACGGTGTCAGATAGTTTTCACGACGGCATATTCCGACTATGCCTGTGAGAGCTACGATGTCGATGCAACAGACTATCTGATGAAGCCTATCGACTCTGACAGGTTCAACCGGGCTGTCGTCAAGGCGTTGACTTTCGCGGGAATGATGGCGGCCGCAGAGGCGCCTGAACCTCCTGTGGCATCGGCGTCGGAAGAGATTTTGACAGTGAAATCCGACAGACGTTATGTCAGGCTTCGTATCGACGAAATAACCTTTGCCGAGGGGCTGAAGGACTATCTGATAATCCATACTGCCGATCGGCGTGTTGTAACGCGCATGACCGTCAAATCGCTCGAAGAGGCTCTTCCGCCGCAATTTCTCAGGGTCGGAAAATCATATATAGTCAACCGCGACAAAATCGATTCGTTCGACAATAACGATCTCTATATCGGCTCGTCGGTAGTTCCTGTCGGAGTGTCGTATAAGCCGGAGGTACTGAAAATTCTGCTCGGACAATGAAACGCATTGCCGCCTACGCCCTGCTGACGGCCGTTTTCGCTTTTCTGGCTTCGGGCGCGGTTATATAGCGCGCCCTCAGGGGGCACTCCGGTATAAGTCTCACACAAATCTTCAACGACATGTTACAACTTTCTGAAA
>OGWR01000772.1_pt1 | contig 28076 bp, 20 predicted proteins | sample 1576061 | NCBI WGS metagenome assembly OGWR01 (sample SAMEA3541511, study PRJEB24748) | human gut metagenome | biome: human gut; feature: human-associated habitat; material: faeces | place: China | collected 2012 | reverse complement strand
GTAGGGCGTTGCCCTACGCTATATAATTAAGCCCTTTCAGGGCACTCCGCAAAATTATCATTTTTCCTTTTCAATCATTATAACAATATCCTTTTTTCTACTTTCCGGTAAAACTTTCAAATCCGTCACTTTTCCGTTTTTGAGAGTGGCTTCTACTGTTGTTTCGCCCGGAGCATGAAGTTTGAAATGTACGTTCCATTCTTTCGGCCATGCCGGGAAAAGGAGTATTTGTTCTCCATTGGTTTGCAATAGCATTTCCTGAAGTCCTATCATGCCGCTACCTCCCCAGTTGTGATCGGGTGTCCAATCATATCCCGGTCCCCAAAATGCGGGGAAACGATGCGGTCCATTCGATAATTTGGCTAAAGATAGTTTCTTTGCTTCTTCGGTCAGGCCTAAACAGGCAGCCCATATATTATCTTGTTTCCATCCGGTATGCGAACGGAACTTGATGGCATCCGGGTCATAAAAGTAGGTATTACGGGCTATATCCAGATCCTCCTTTCCTACTCCATAAATACGCCATGGAAACACTGGATAAAGTTGTGGCGTTTCAACATTATTAATTCGTTCCCAACTTACGGCGGGCGAAATTGTTTGCTTCAAGACCGGAGCAATAGTCGGATTCAACGTATCTTTTATTTCTATGTATCGCAATGGAATCGGAGGTATTGCTTTTAGCATCTCCTCTTTCTCTCCGTATGTTTCTAATACCACTTTCAGGGCGGCGATGGTGCTGCTTGCGTTATTGGTCATTTTATATGTTTCACAAGCAGAACCCGGGAAAAGAATCAGATGTCCGTTGCCATCCAACGCTTTCCGTCCCCGGCGGGAAGCTAGTTGCCGGTAATGTTCGTCGAAGAATGTCAGCGAACTTTCGATCAGAGGTAAATAAGGGGTAATATCAGCATTTGCATAGTTCTTTGTTTCCAATATCATTTGGCAGAATTCAAGAACCGTATCCCATTCATATTCCAGCCAGGCATTATATTCCAATCCTTTGTCGAACCAGTCCGGTCGTTTGAAACCATATTCTGCGGGGTTCGGCAAACCGAAATTTTCGATCTGCTCGCTAAAGCAGGCTCCATCATGTTGCCAATATATACGGCTTCGCAGTTCTGCATTTTTCAACATGCGGTTATAAAAATCAAACTGGGAAGGCATCATATCAAAGTCTCCGCTTTTCAGCATCGGCCAGTATACTAAACGTTGATTCTGTGCAGTCATCGTACCACCTCCCCATTTCCGGTAGTCGGGAGTAAAAGATTGTTTTTCATCGACATGGCAAGGATCAAAGGTAAATAGTCCGCCATTAAATTTAGTCGGTACGCTGCCATAAGCATTGCATCCCAGCATATAGCGGAAAAGGGTGTAGTTTCTGGTTATTTCTTTTGCTTCCCCTTCTGCTTCGATAAAACTGCGTTGCCAAAAGGAATTCCACCACGAACGGGTCTGTTTTTTATCCTGTATGATAGTTTTCAATGAAACTTTACCTTTGGGGGCTATTCTTTGTAAAGCAGTTTGTAGTCCCTGCTCCCATTCTTCTATTGTTTCTGTCTGGTCTGTATGTAACACAATACAGATATGTTCTTTCCGGGCTGCTTTGGAAGAACGGAATTTCCAAGCACGATAGTCTGTTCCGGCATATACATCATCCGCAGTGCCTGCAAATTCTAAGTTTTCACCCAAAAGAGTTCCTCCAAAAGTCAAGTTTTTCAAAGGATTCATCATTTGAGATTTTACTTCGTTCATTCCTTGTTGAGCTACAACTACATCAAAAACGGTCTGTTCGGGATTGCGATGATAAAACAGAAGTTGGTTCCTCTTTATTGAAGTCCTATTTATTTCAGCCTTTCCTGTTGAATCAGTAATTTTGTCTAAAGAAATAAAGTCGGCCTCCGTCACAGTACCTTTCGGGGGAGCCCATTTGTAGGAACACTGTTGCCCCTCTCCTTTTCTGACAGGTCGTTCCTGATAGCGCCAATTTTCATAAAAGACTTCAGTCTGCAACGGTTGTTCATTTGTTACCTCTACATGTATAATCGGATGAAAAACATCTACCCAAAATTGTATCTGTGTGTTTCCTGCCGCGATTTCTACATATCCGTCTTTCAGCTTCAACTCCTGACGAAAATCTTTAGCGTCTTTGAAAGGATTGGGTGATAGGCGGAGACGTACACGCCCTTGCTTTAACTGGCAGTTGTTTTCGTCGAATGTACCGCTACGGCTCACATAGAACATAACATCACCGTCTTCTACCCATATATTCATCCCGATATCTCCACCGCCACAGGGCATAGATTCAGAAGAATTATGACTGGGAGTATTCCAAATGACATTGGCATGCTGACTCCAAAGAGCCGACACGCCAACAAACAGTATGGTTATAATCAGATAAAATCTCTTCATATATTTTTCATATTTTACCTTGTTTATTTGCGATTACCAATCATCTGAACGAAAAGACCCTAAAGGCAATCCGTCGCAATATACATCTCCTTCCACATAGTTTTCAAAACAATATCGAACAGCTACCGGGTGCGGCACTTTATCGCTTTTCACTAGCATCTTACTACGTTCTATCCATGCTTTGGCCGGGTAAAAAACTTTATCTTCGCCGGCTACCTGAAAGTTTTTCGATTCGAAACAGTTCTTGCCGCTAATCCACATATTGGCACGTTCGAAGCTGACAACTACGGTGTCGTTCTTTATTTCAATGCTTTTATAATAAGGACTTTCGCCATTCACGCCTTCCACTCCATACGTTTTAGTTAAAGCCAAAAGTGCCAGGCGTTCGCCTGCAACCTGTTTCTTTGCGGGATGGATACCTTTTTCCATTCCTGCATCCAATAATACAGCCATACCGCTGTTAGCTACACGATGTTCTACTTTTGCCTGTGCCTCCCGGAGATATGCCGAATTTATCACTTCCTTTCCTTTTTCGGTAATAATCCCGTAATCATACGGAGCTATCTGGCAATAATAGAAAGGAAAATCCCCCTGTTTCCATTCGGCACGCCAACCGTTAATCAATCGGGTAAACATATCAGCATACGTATGGGCACGATTCCAGTTATCTTCGCCCTGATACCAAATCACTCCTTTCATGGTCATACCGATTAACGGATGTAACATACCGTTATAAAGCACGGTCGGAGTACGGTTTTTAGATTTTATGTCGGCTTCCGTTTGAGGAATCTTCGCTTCCGGAAAGGCTTTCAGCCAGTCTGCCGTCATCCATGCTTCACAGGCGGAACCACCCCAGGCTGCTACAACTAATCCGACCGGAACATCTAATATTTCATTTACCAGTCTCCCGAAATAATAGGCTGTTGCACTGAAATCACGGACACTAACCGGATTGGCTTCTTTCCAGGAACCGATAACGTCATTCTGCGGAGTGAATGTAGAAGTACGTTTCACCGTAAACAGACGGATTTGTGGATTCTTGCTGTGAAGAATGTCCATATTGGCATTTTCTACCGGTTGGTTTTTGAATCCTTTCATCGGCATTTCCATATTACTTTGTCCGGAACAAAGCCAAAGTTCGCCTATCAGAATATTATTCAGTGTCTTTTGGGTTCCATCATCAAAGGTCACAGTATAAGGACCTCCCGCTTCGGGAGTAGCTACTGTCAGTTTCCATGCCCCATTTTTATCTGCTGTTGCTGCATATTGTTTTCCATTCCAACTAGTGGTCACTGTTACTTTTTTATAAGGAGTCGCCGTCCCCCAAAGGTTTGCATTGGTCTGTTGCTGCATCACCATGCCATCAGAAAAAATAGCCGGTAGCTTTACTTCTGCGTGTGTTGACAGGCAGGCAGCAAGCAGAAAACCTGCCAACATTGCACCTGTTTTAATAATTGAACTTTTCATACTTTAGCTATATTATAATGAATTGGGCACGGATTACATGGATTGCGCTGTTACTTTATGTAATACGATTCTCATAAACCGTGTAATCCGCGTAATCCGTGCCTTAAAAATCTATTTTATTCTGTGGTAGAAAAACTCAAAGGTCCGAGTAATCCTGCCGGAAGCAGCGTTTTCTCTGCCCTGCGATATTTTGCATTAGTCCAAATGCCATCAAACGGCGCTTTTCCTTCATCAGCTCCTGTCAGTGCATTCGCCCATGTATTTGTAACCTCTATTTCAAGCTCATTAATTCCTTTTTTCAAGGCACCTGTAATATCTGCACGATAAGGAGCTGTCCAGATTGTGCCACAATCTACACCATTCACACGAACAGTTGCCAAATTATAAACTGTTCCCAGATTCAGATAAATCTGTTGGTCTTTATTCGGTTTATTTTTCCAGCGAAAAGTGGTTTTATAGGTCGCTGTTCCCGAATAATAACGTATCTGTTCGTCCGATTCTTGGCTCCAGTCGAAAAGTTCTTTTCGTGTGAGCGTTTTTTTGTTAGCTGCAAAAGTTATAGTATATTCCTTTGCCTCCAAAGCTATGTTTAAAGAGGCTTTGGCGGTGTCTTTTTTCTCCTTTTGCAGTTGGAGAGAGGACTCTCCATAGCCTTCATCTACTCCCTCCGCAGGATATACGATGAATACGGACTCGTTAGGAGCCAATGTGAGAGTAACTTCCGTCCGGTTTCCGTTGATACGATAGGAAGGATGAATATTCATCTCACCCGTCACCGGATTCCAACATTCCGGTTTCTTACCGTTAATACGCATACTTGCAGTAAACGTGCGTGTTTCGTCCTTTTGGTTGGCTACGAAATAGAGTTCGCCAAGTTCGCCACGACGATGCGTCCAGGCAATATCTTCCGGCACGATCATGTCACGTTCCAAGCCATACACGGAAAAATCTTCTTCTGTATAAGGTAAAGAAGGTACCAAAATGCCAGCTTCTTTTAGTTCATTGATTTTTTTCTGCACTTCCGATGACAATACAGGTTCGGGATTCATTGGACGCGAAAGAGGCAGTACTAACACTTTATAACTTGCTCCACCCGGCAACGTTATTCGTCCGTTTTCTGCTTTCGCCAAACGAAGGATTGCATCTTTATTAAAACTATCGTATGCATATCCACGAAGCGGATTCACCCATTTCTCCGGATCAGCCATGTTAGCTGAATGGGTAACACCTACCGGGCGTACACGTAAAGGCTGTCCCTCATTGGCCAGACGGATGCGTTCACTTTCCACTCGTTCTGCACCGAAGATTCCCGGCAGAGAAGGAACCAATCGTTCCGGTAATATCGAACGCCTCGGCACTTCTTCGCCTGTAAAGACTGCGATGTCTGTTACCGGATGCCCATATTGCAACAACGACTGGCAACGGGTAGCATATTCGGAAAAGGCTTTTGCCCCTTTCTTCCACCAGGTCTGATCCCGTTGGAAGAAAAGTCCGATGCCATCCAATGTCATGCCGGGCTTGCGGTCCAGCCAGGGATTATGTACATATACATGGTAGAAAAGGCGATTGATTCCTAATGCGTAATTACGATCCAACAAGGCTTTCAACATTCCGGGGTATTCATCCCACGTGCCACGCACTTCCGTGAACCCTTCAGCCTGAATAATATTCTTTCCGTAGATATGTGCTCCGCTAATAGCGTCGAGCATATCATTCGGTTTGTCATGTGTAGGACTGTTCAACCAAAATTCACCCATCGGAAGATCTACTTTTTGATAATGTAATAGACCATCGCTTACCATCGTCGGAGCTACACATTCTGCCGAAAACTGGCAATCATATTCTCTCGCACAGTCCGCCAATACCTGATAAAACACATCTACGACGAGTTCTGATATGGTAGTACGTACGTCTCGCAGAATCTTTTCACTTTGTTCGACACTTTCCATCGGAATACCTGCCAATAGAGGTAGATAAGGCATCAAATCGTAGCCACGACGTTTCTGAAATTCAATAGCGAAACGTTTATTCCAGTTTTGGCTGCCACATTCCCAACTGTCGACATGCATATATTTCAGTACGCGACGAGCTACTTCGGGATTGGTCTTTGCAAATGCCTGCGCAAACCAGTTATCGAATTGTTTCCGTACCATTTTCGGGTTAAACTTATCACATTCCAATCCTTTTCCACCTCCCGCTGTCGCATTGGTATGCCCGGTAGCTGTATGTCCCATGCGAAGTAATTTCCATTTTCCTTTGGGGAGAGTGGCGGTCAATGTTTTTCCATTCGAATGACCGGTATATTGCTTTGTTAGATTGATGACTTGTGAAAGTGAATAGCAATCCTGTTTCCCGACTTCCTCTTCTTTAGTCGCTTGAGCAACACGCCATACCAGTCCGACTTTTCCTTCCCATTGGTTCAGACGGGCTTCCCGGTGCAGGCGTAATTCTTTTATTTTCAGATTGGGCTTCCATTTGGCAGCATCCATATCTTCACTTCCCGGTTCGCTCCCTTCAGGAGCCCAGTAGAAACGGAAGAAACGGGCAGTAGTCGGAGGAATACTATGAGTTGAGTTCTCATCCGTATTCTGCCATCCCTGACGGGCAGGGACCAACTGCTTAACCAAACGATAATTCACTCCATCATCACTGGCCATTACTTTCAAGCGGTGTGCCTGATAATTATTACCATTTAAAACGATTTCGATGTTCCGGCAAGTGAAGGGTTGTTCGTATTCATACTGGATATAACAAGGATATGAAGAACGGATCACTCCCGCCGCATCCATATTCACTGTTTGAGCAGCTTTTACGTTTCCTGTCGTAGCTAGGTTGACACAGGTGATTTTTGCCTGCATCTCATCCGCTGCGTCTTCTACCGGCAAAGCGAATAATGCAATATCTTCATAATAGTTTTCATAGGCTTTCGGTTGTGGCAAGCGAATAGCCATCAGCTTTCCTCCGTTTACAATCGTATCGCTCCAAACCACTTTTTGCATAGATTCTTCAGGAGTAATCCAAGGGCCTCCCGCCAATGCGAAACCATCACAGATGTGCATTCCCAATTTCAGTCCCAAACGATCTGCTTCTTCCATGCTGAAACGCACCATCTCCCACCATTCGGGAGTTAGCTGCTGCGCCTTGCCATCGTATTGGGCGCCTTCATGAATACCTTTAATCGGCATCAGATAAGTACCTCCTAATCCGGCACGTTTCATTGCCTCCAAATCGGCTGTAATCCCTTCTTTAGACACGGCACCATACATCCAATACCAAAAAGTCCAGGGTTTTGCTTCATCGGAAGGACTTAAGAATTGATCGCGAAGCGAGCGTGTTTGCTGTGCATCGGCAGGGCATACGGCTGTCCATGCTAATAGAGAAAGTGCAAATATTCGTTGTTTCAGTCGGCTTTTCATTCCAGTCTATATTTTTACTTATAGATAAGACGAAAAACATTCTGTTTTGTACTCACTGTATTTTCCTGACTCAAATTAAATTAAGCTATTTAATTTGTCAGATAGAATTGAAACGATAGTTTATCTATCTCTTCTGTAATAGTTCTTCAAACACTTCAAATACCCTTGAATATGAAGTGTGCGGATTGTTTATATCAATGGAGATATTTCTTTTATTCTTTTTTCGCGTGCCATACTTATCGTTTTTTAGGAATAAAAATACCGCCCAGTGTTGGTTTGGCGCCAAATTTCCCTGCATTATATGCATTGAGAAACGAAACGCCATTGCGGATATTGAAGTCATCAAGTGAAAACAGGTCTGTTGAACCATCATCCTTTTTTTCTGTAAACCAGACTACATCTTTACGTAAATCCTCGGTGTCTAATGATTGGAGATTATGCGTACTGAAAATCAGCTGCGAATAAGTCGAATTAACCAAAAATAAGTTGATGAAATGGGCAAATAAATCCGGATGCAGCGAATTCTCAAGTTCATCAACAGGTATGATAGCATTTCTTTCAAGCAATATATTCAGAATAGTTCCCAAACCATAATAGCGCACTGTTCCTGCTGATTCAAGTATATCAGGCAGGTAATGAACAGAAGATGTTCCATTGGCTACAATCGTATGTTCAAATATCAAATCCGTATCTTTTTTATTTTTCTCATTTTGTTGAACATCAAAACCGGATATATTAAAATCTGCACGGTGCAGTAAATCTAATAAAAAGGATTTATTCTCCTTCTCTGCTTCCATTTCTCCTGTTGTCCATGTTTTCAAATCCGTTTGGGGCAAGAGTATAGGCAACCACTGCTTCAAGAAATAGTTATAGACACGTTCTAATTCAGGAAACATAAAGTTAGCTGTAGCATAAGCTGAAACAACACTCATATTACTAAGCGTATTTACCTGCAACTTTTCCTGCTCGGCCACATTGAGTTTGACTTTGCTTCCTAATCGGATATGAGTGATTCCATTAATGGTCTCTCGGGAGAAAATTTCGGCTGGTTGCTTACCAGGATAATATTTAAGTGTTTCTTTTAGGACAGCACTATTATCTACTTCAAGATAATAGAGATGCTTCATATTGTTTACAAAAAAAGTCAATTCAAATACTCCACATTCTTTCTTTGTCGTATCATCCAAGAGAAACGGAGTAAACCCGATAGGCTGCATCTTGTTTATCTTAGGCGAAATGGCTATTTTTCGTATGAAATCAAGTGCTAGCAATACGTTAGTCTTTCCTGAAGCATTAGCTCCATAGAGGATACCGAGTTTTAATACTTTCGTATCGTTGATAGTGGTACAGTAATATTCTTCTGAAATCTTATCTGCAGAGGCTTCAAAACTTAATATCTGCCAATCCTTAGCTGATCTGAAATTTCTAAATTTAAACTCTAAAATCATACTCCAATATATTAAAAATGCGACTATTTTGCAAATATAGCATTTTAAGCTATTTATTCCACATTTTAATCTATTCTTTTTTAGCTATAAAAAAAGGTGCACCTCCTTTCCTACTCTTGGAAGAAGGTGCACCACACAAACAAAACAAACAATAGACGACCTTCACAGGCGGTATTTCATATATAACTCAACTAATTATAACTCAATTTCATTTTTAACGTAAATTCTCTCCCTGTATTCAGACGGAGTCATACCGGTATGTTCACGAAAGAATCTTGTCATAACAGAGTTCGACTGGAAGTTCGTGCGTGAGGCCACTTCTTTTATTTCAAGGTCAGAATCCCGTAAAAGAGCCTTTATTTCAAGAAGGGAGTAATCTATAATCCAGTCTTTTGCCGAACGACCGCTCATATCTGTAATTACCATTGTAAGATGCTTGGCGGACACACATCTTTTTCGCATAAAACGCAACATCCCGACTTACGGTATGAAATTCGATCACCAAACAAAAAAAGTCGAATAAAAGTTTTTCCTTACGGGTGTATTTTACTAATTCGGCAGCTTTCGGATTTCTTTTATAAGCCACATATATATCCCAGTAGAAAACACGTAATAACTGCATGATAGACTCCCGTCTGAATAAGTTGCGGGGTAAGTTGATACGAAAAATCAAAATATTGCAAAAGTGAATGAAACGTTGGCACTCTTCATCGTATAGCGGAGTACTGAAATTTTTCCGCATATAGAAAAAGAAATCAAGCGTAGGTATACATATCCCGCTTATTGTATCCATAAACAGGCTTTTGGGTACTTTTAGAAACGTCATTGAAAAGTCACTGCTAATCTCCGTGACAGAAGCCAGCTGAAAAGGGAAAATGACTACCAGATCATTGGAAACAATCCGTCGTTTATTACCAAAAACATTGAATAACGCACTTCCTCCCGTGCATATCCCATTTATCCCTTCTTCAAGATACATAGGATTTTCATCAAGAGGTAAATCGTCTATTTTAGTATAGACGTTAAACTCTTCTGTTTCCAATATATTATCGAATACTTTATCCTGCTTATATGGTTGGTTCTTTTCCATGGACTGCTATTTATCAATTATGTTGTTTGCCGTTATTTTTATCATACGGATGTCAGTCGTGCCATTTCGATTGAGCAAACTGTACCACCAAAGATATGGGAAAGATGTATAAAAAACTTTCTTTATCTTTCATCAAAATCATCAGTGCCAGGAAATATTCACCTTCATTAATATCAGGAACTGTCATATAAATCTTATCGTCCGAATATTTATGGATATCGCCACATTCTATCAACATTCTGTCATTGACGGAAGAGACAAGATATAGATTGGTACTTTCCCATGTCAACATATCCAGATTGTGACCGGTGATAACAATGGGAGCTTCCGGTGTAATGTTCCCATTACGCCTTTCATTTGAAGGATCATATATTTCTTTGATGACAGGAAACGGCGCTCCTTCAATCATTAATATTTCGGCTTTTATCGTTTTCATTTGATTGATCAGTTATTTTGTATCTTTTGTAAATGAATGAGCAAACTTATATTTCTATTCTATGGAATATCCCGGATGCAACGGAGATAATAGGAGCTTGCCTTGAGATCTCTGGCAGACTTATATTTCACTCTTGTCGCATCAGGATAAATTGTCATTGACCATGCTTGAGAAGAAGTTGTATTTTCCGTCGCTAACCAATAGGTGGTTGGTTTTATGTCAGATAAGGCAAATGCTTTACAATCGGTACCTTGGGTAGCTGTGGCCTCTAATTCCTTATAATAAATCATAATCAGGCTTCCTTCACGCAGTGTAGGTATCCGCCATGTTCCCGGAGCGTCCTGACCGTCTTTCCCCCGATACATTGCGCATCCCTTGGGAACAGCAATATTCTTCTCCGTACTATAACTATTACTGTTTGCCGTAGCAAGATAGCCATTTGCCGTAGCCCAATTCATTGTTTGCGTTCCACTGTCTTTTCCCTCGCTATCATTGCCATCGCTATATACGATATCCGGAGAGACTATAAAAAATGCAGATACAGTCTTATTGATTTTGCCTGCCTCAGACATGCTATCTATATGCCGGATAATCCTGTCTGTATAAACAGGGTTGCCCTCACTATCGGTAATAGGATTCGTATTTTGACCAGTCGAGGTGTACTCGTATAATTGAATGTTGTTATAAAAGACAGCACTTTTATCTCTGATCCTTTGTTTAGGCAAATCTTTCGAATTAATAGCCGCATACTTGTTTCCTCTTAAATCTTCATAGACTTCTATTGTCTGGGAATATCCCTTTAGCAAGATAAAAAGGGATGCGAAGATTATGACAGTTATTCTTTTCATTTTATTCTTTATATTTTCATTTTATCATTAATAAGTAACGGAAGGGAGAGGGATGTCTCTTACACACCTTGCACCACCCTCAGTCTTATAGTAAGAGTTAAGCCCGTAATACCACCTTTTGGCAGAAGTACCTCCATCTTCTGTAATTGTTTGCCCGCTGCTGGCATCTAATAGACTGCCGATATAGAGGCCAATCAGTTGATTGGATGCCGGTAAATACCATTTTAACTCCTCCCCTTCTATTCGTCCGTTTCCATCTTCATCCCGGTTCTTATCATAGCAAGCCCTTGCACTAAACGTACTAGCCGGGTGTTGATATTGATATAGCAATATATGTCCGGAAGCATCTTTCTGCGGGACAGGTATATTACCACTCCAAGTAAGGTTCTTTATATTCTCGGCCAGGTTTACCGTCGCGTTTTTTCCATAATACACGTCATCCGTCCCGTATGAATGAGCAGCTGTCACAATCCCATCGTAACCATATTCCACTTTACCCGATGATACGTCATACTGGTATACACTACGTTGCGGTCTGTCATGCACCAATCCCATTGTATAGTTTCCGTCAGTGTCTCTTTCTCCTCCAAAACACCCGGCATATACTGCCGGGCGCTGGTCCAGTCTGAATATATGGAAAGTTTGCAATGTTTCTCCTTCACCCTCTGGCATAGTAGTTACTTTAATGTATAAAGAACGCTTTCCTAATTTATCGGATTCACCCGGGTCAACCAGTTTGCCGTCATCATCATAAATGTATTCCTTATTATAGAGATAAAACTTCACCTGAGTGGGAAGTATGGAACTTGCCGTAACACGGGTATCCAATGGCTCTTTAACATTATTGAATGCATCCGTATAGTTGGAAGAGGAAGACAGGAGGAGCCAACTGCTTCCCTTATCGGCTCTCTGCGTACAATCTTCGTCAGTATATATTTCCACTTCCACTTTCCTTCCTTGAGTCTGTATAACTATCGGGCGGACACTATAAGCTGCATCCAGGTCATAAGTGGCACCCGTTTTGTTGTACAGGGTGCTGAATGACGCCCCAGAAGCCTTTACGTTAAGGCTGGAAAAAAATTCCACATACTGGCTGATGGTATATGCCCTGATCCGTTCATCGTTCTTCGCCGAGTTTATCTCTGCGTTTATGGCAGTACGCAAATTATAAAAATGGTTGGGTTCCACATCGAAGTTATTGGTGTTATTATTCCCAACATATATCTGGTAGATCGCGTATTCATTTGTTCCGGTAGTAGGGTATGCCCATGCCTCTATCTGCGTGCCCAGTGGCGGCGCAGCACCTGAAGGCACCTTATTGACCACTTTGTAGTAGCGCTGGCTTTCACTTAGAATAGTTGTAACCGTCCCTTGCCGATTCTGCGCTACATACCATGTTGCCGAGTAATAGCCATTGGAATCGGGCTCACCCAACTGATCCATTTCAAATGTGGCGTATGTATCCGCATCGGTATTTTTTTTAAGATTGGTGAGCCGGATAGTATTGTTCACATTCAGCAATTTCAAACCTTGTAACCGGTAATTTTCCACCTCGAACTTGTAACGTAAGGTAACGCGTGCCATCAACCTCTCGATTTCGATGCCTCCTACAAACCCGGCCGGTTTGTTGTATTCTACCAGACCACGCTTACCACCGTCGATGTCCACCACAGTGACACCTGACACTTCTCCGGCCAGCGGTACTTCATCATCTGCGGTGATAAGCGATTGGGTATGCCCTTCTACATTAATAAGATAGTCAAAACTCCAATTCTTGAGTTCATCAAGAGTGCTCACTCCGCTCATATCATAGTTAAGTTTAGGGCCTAATACCAACAGGTACAAGGTTTGATTCTCTGATACTACGAGGGGGACGTCTATCGTCATCAAATCATTTATGGCTGTTACTGCATCACTCAGTTTATGAGGATTTCCCTTAATGGAACCGTGCTCATCGAATTGGAAAAGCCAAAGGTTGTGTAACTTGGTCGTGCCGTCAGATACCCGGGTAGTTACCTCATGTGGTTCTTGTCCTTGTTCCAAAGCCACTGTAAACGACAACCCGGAATCGTTCCTATCCCTAAAAAGCGACTTAGCGGCGGAATATCCGCTCGTTGATGCAGGCTCTACAGCGGGGGGAATACCGACTTTCAGGCTGACCATAACCACCTTACCGGTAGCGTCACCGGGACCGTACTCTACCAGTTTATCTTTTGCACAGCCCACGAACGCCAGCAACAGCAAGGTGGTGCAGGCTGCCCGGAAATATCTTTTATATTTTGTTCTTAGGTTCATATCGTATATGTTTATTATCAAATTTTCATCCAAGGAGAGGACATCAGTAGCCGTTTTGCGTAATTGACGGACTGCCGAGAGGAACTGTCACTCCGGTATCTTTCGCCAGTAGAATATTAACAGTAAGATTGATAGAACTCGGACTGCTGTTCTCTGGAATTTCTATCGAGACAGAATAACTATACGTATTCGGTTCAGTATTCACTTTAGTACTGAGACACTTTTGGACGCCTCCATAAATAACCTGCAAAAACAGTTTTCCGGCAGGTATGGAGATATCCGTCGGAGTAAGCTGGATACTCACCGTATAAGTACCTCCCGTTTGAGATATATTACCCAGACTACTTAATCCGGTAGTAGCACGTAAATCATATCCGCTTTGCGAGACGGTGAGCAGTATGCTCCTTGTCTGTCCGTCCAAACCGACTCCTTCCACCTTCACTCTGAATGAACGCGGTGAAGCACTTTCTTTACGTTTGACGTATACAGGGATATTTTCCGTATTGCTTCCGTGGGTCGTATGTACGATGGTGCCATCCGATGCGAACGAGAAATCAGTAGGCTCCGCTGTTCCCGCACCTTCTCCCGTGACAAGCGTTGCCGTCCAATAAGGCACATTGGATTTTATACCGAAATAAGCTTTTACACCTTTTTCGGTTCCCTGATAAGTAGGACTGGAGATGGCACCCGCCTCCATCTTGCTTTCCGGTATTTCATTGCGCACGCAGCGAATCATATAGGCACTTTGCCTGTCCTTGCCACTTTGGAAACTTGCACCCGATGAATTACCGGAGAATTCGAATACCGAAGCGTCGTCGTTCCAATACCATCCATTGGAACGGTCCCCCTGAGATACACCGCCCGCGTCTCTATACCGGTTATGCGGGGAAAGCAGCCAATGGAAAGAAGGATAACCGTATGAATTATTCTCGTTATCCGATGCCGCTATCAGGGCTTGGTTTTCATTCGGAGTAGCCATGTGCCACTGCCCGTTATCCACAATGTTTTGAGCCTTGATCTGGGTTTCGGAAAGTCCGGCCAACTTGCAGGGATCTCCCACCCCGGCTTTAACTTGGTCTACGGTGTTATTTGCAGGAATTCCGTCTGTGTTTAGGTAGGGAATATCTGTCCACCCGCTGATGCTTAAGGGATCGTATGAACCGGGATACCAGAGTACATCGTTCAATGCACTGGCATTGGTAGGAGCTATAAAACCCTCACCCGCACTTGTGCCGCTGTGCACGGCTATCAGGCTGCCATATTTGAACAATACATCCTTATATCCCGTCTCCGAATGATATGCTTTCAGTATACCTGAATAAACGCTGACATCATTCCAGATATTCACATTTCTGGATGTATCGGCAACCGCGTCATAATCTGCTGCCTTGTCACTCACTATGACCAGTCCGTCGATAGGTTTCCAGTTGATGGTGATATCATGTTCCTCCATTGCCACTATTTCCGCATATAACCCCATTGCACCCATACCGGTAATGGTGGCGTATATCTGATAATGGTTGTTTCGTGTCAGATTATAGTTTTTGGGAGGCTCTTGACCGATATTCAAGAGGTAAACGCAGTTCAGCACCTGAGAACTTCCGTTTTTAAGTACGCACTGCGCGTCAATCTTAAGGTAGGTTGCCTGAGAAGCATTTTCAGGTTGGGATAGCAAGTGTTCAGGAATATATGTGGCAGGAATTGTTATAAAATCCACTGTGTCAGGAATAGTATAGTTATTATCTTTTATAATATAATCGCCATTTTTGTCAAGCTCGCCTGTTCCTGATATCGTAAGGTCATCCGACCAAATATCTTCCGTATATGCCCGCCCTTCTTCTATAGGAGTGGCGGCCGGCATACGACATACTTTAACAGTGAGCTTGGTTACTTTGAAATCCTCATTCGGATTAGTTATATTTTTAATAGCTGTAAAGCTGATGCGGGATACCATGCGGGTTACGCTAACAGGCAATTCCGTCATTTTAATATTATTAATTGTTACTGTGGCGTTTTTTCCGTCACTGCGGGATTCCACATAGGCACGTGCCACATTTCCATACATGGGCGGAGGAGCAACGATACCTACGGCAGAGAATGTCACTTTTTCTATTTCATTTTCCAGTGTAATAGCAGCGAGCTTTTCGGCAAGCTCCGATGTTTCATTGCAGATGATATAAATGTTGTTATATCCCCGTGCCGCTCTTATAGAAGCGGTGTATGTGCTATCGACATTTATGGAAGCATCAGAAACGTCGTTGTATACCAGCTCGTTCTTGTCATTAAACACAATTGCACGTACGGAATTTATGACTTCATCTTTGTCGGTGGTAGCATTGCGCGTTCCCATTTTAATACTCATCGGTATCTTTTCTCCTTCGTAAATACGTGCGCCTGTTACTTCGTTCTCTTTTGTACAAGAGTAAGTAAACAGGGCAAACATTGTCAAAAGCAGGATATTTGCCGAAAATTTTATGTTGATAGTTATATTCATCCTTAATCGTGCCATAATTCCGTTTCAAAAAACGATTTACATATCTGTTGGTTGGAACCAGTAGGTCCAATTATTGATGGTTATACTTAATGCAATGTAGCCATTCTCTTCCTTATCTCCGATTCGAATGTTGATATCCCATTCGTATCTGCGGTCGAGGTATTCTTGATCGCCCATCATTTTCGGTTTGCTCATCAACAGGTAGTCAATAAGGTTTATAGTTGTTTTTCCTCCGATGTCTATTGTTTTTCCTGACGCTTTTTCGGTGATAGAAAAAGTCGTATCAGCATCCTTAATAAATCTAAGAGCATGGAGGCGGGTTTGTAGGGCGGTCTTACTGTCTTCCTCTTCAACTGAACAAGGATGGTAAATTATATTCTTGCTGCTCTCACCTACATTATTTTTATAGTCATAAAAATTGTTTGCAGTTATTAGTTGTATGTCATATTTTGAAGCATCCACCGGATTATTTCCTCGCGTAATGCCTATCGTTATATCATTAGTATTGCGCACCAAGCTGACATTTTCTGTATTACTGATATTTTCCGAAGAAAACATTAATAGAGGACCGCTATGCCATAATGCATCAAGATGGTTGTTACTTATGTTGTTTTCCGGCTCATATTTCAGCGTTAATTTATTTATTGGATCACCTGTATCCATTGTCGGAAGCTGATAGAATTTATCCGTTTTTCCAGCCCATACAACAGCTGTACAGCCTTTCAAACGATAGGGTATCAGCATACGATAGTCCGGACTTTTTAGCGAATGGCCATTATCAGTAAGTGTCTGTATATATTTTCCTTGCGTATCGAACACGAAAACCTTTACTTCTTCCACCTGTTCGGCGAACCAATCTTCATTTGCCATATTATAGTCATATCGGAATTTTAGAAAGAGGTCACATTGATCAAGGTCGTCATGAAGGACATCGCAACCGGTAATCCCTGCCACTATAAAAGCGGCAAGGATTATTTTGTATTTCTTTATGTGTCTTTTAATTCCCATTTATCAATGCAAATCAACACCTTGTGTCCAATAAGTCCATGGATTGATAGTGATTTTTACAGAAATATATGCATCTGCTTCATCATCATCGGTACCCGGAGGTGTAGGATTGTCAGGATCAGACGGATCGGGAATCCACGGTGTTCCGGGGCCGCTCACGCTTTGAAGTTCAAGGTGATACCAGTTGTTACGCACTACTCCGTATCGGCCTAAAGCCATCTTTTCAGTTACATTCTGATCGTGACGGATCAGGACGTCATAGTAACATACGGATTCATGATAATAACGTACGGCACAGAAGCGTCCGATAATACCAGTTTTTGCATTTAATTGAGTAGCTGTAGCACCTTCCGAAAGACTAGCGACTACAGAATTTTTTGTATCTTGATCACCATCGAATTGCTCCTGTGTCATAATTCCCGCTTTCTTTAAGAATATGGGTAGGTCTACTTTTAGCCCGGAACCATCACTATGTTTTAAATATTCAGTTTTAAGCTGGTCTAATGTATAATAGTTTCCTTTCCAAGAGAAATAACTACTATTTTCGTTCAAACCATAGGGAGTGTACTTAGCCTTTACTACCACCTTGGTGGTGAATCCTAATTGCTGTGCCTTAGCTTCCATTGTATTTTCAAGACAATACAGACTTGTTCCCTTACTCTGTGCAACAGCAGGCATCTCCTCACTTTCGCTGTCTATATTTTTTAGATAATTGAAAGCTGCATCCATATTCGCTTCCATAGTACTCTCATTTGATACATCAGGTTGCTCGTCAGACAAGTAGTTTTTATCCCGACGATAAACTGCTCCAATCGTGGCATTATCGTAAGTGATACGTTCACTATACAGTTTCACACTCTTATTGGTAACGCTTAATTCCCAACCACTGAAAGCAAATGTAGCACCGTCAGGTTTTGTAGAAAAAGACTCCTTAACTGCAAGCTCTACTTTTGCGCTCAATCGATCCACAGAGATTTTAGCTGGATCGCTCTGTGCGTCCGTTTTTGCCTGATTGATGGCCTCACTGGTATATGCAGTCGGCTTATGTACCTTTACTCCCGTCAATGCCCCTTCTATGCCAGCTCCTTCGCCTGCACTCGCCATCATGAAATTTTCATTGGCAGCGATGTTGGCAATAGCTGCCTCAATAGCAGTGTTAATTGCAGACCAAGGTTTACCTTTTACAGTTTCTGAAGTTAAATCCCACCCGTCGGTGTAAGGATTGATAACCACAAATACTTTTTTTGTTTTCTCTGGTACTAATTTTGCATCGCTAGCTACAGCTTCCGGGGTCCCTGTTCCACCGGATTCTCCTCCGCTATTCCCAACGGTCAAACCATCAAAATCAGCCACATCAAGGCACACATCATCCTTGTCAAATAATAAAACTTTGACGGCCCCTGCTTTACTTTCCCCAGAACTTCCCGGTTTTTCTTCTACATTCGCTGCTCTTGAAGTAGCTGTGTGACTTTGCAGCGAAAGCGACAGATACGCTTTGCCATCCAGTTCACCACCCGGAATATTCCCTTCCCGGGCATCTTCACTACTACAGCCGGCAAATATAAAAACTGCCAATGTAGATAATAGAAAACTTCTTGTTTTCATCATTGTTAAATGTTTAAATGTTGTAAATAAAAAGATAATTATAATATATAAAAAATCAATAATCTAGTTTACTCATCAATTCGATATTCTCTTCTTTTTTGGCTAATTCCTCCAGATTGAGATTTGCTTGTTTCAATCCGGATTCAGCAGCCTTATTTAGATGTAACTTTGCTTGTTCATAGTCACCTCTTAGCAGATGTAATACTCCCACGGCATTTTCGTATTCCGGTGTGGAAGTCTCTGCTTTCTTTAAATATTTTTCTGCCAAAAGAGTGTCTTTACGTGAAAGTGCAGCCGAAGCGGCATTCAGATTGGCAATCTTATCATCAGGAAAGACGCTAACGGCTGTTTCAAATAATTCGATAAACTCCGGTGAACCATTTTTGTAAGTTAGAGCGACCAAATAAATTTCATTCAGGCTCAAATTTTGTGGCCGACTATGAATCAGCACTTTTGCCTGTTCTATATTAAAATTCTGAACATCGTACTCTATTTTACAGATCGCTTTACGCAGATGTGGGTAATACTCACGCAACATAAACCGATAAGGATTGCCCTGTTTATATAACATCAACGATTTCTTGCGACTGGTATTCGTTCGGTAGTTTATTTCAACTGGTATGTGATCTATAATATGAAGAATTCCATCCTTTTCTGCCATGTCAGACCCTGCAACCATTTTACGTAGTCCTTCCCAGTTTTCGCCACCATATTCCACCTTGTATAATTCTTTAGAGAAAGGGAAACGAGGGAGAAGGTAATTAACAAGTGCCTTTGCACGTCCTTCGGAAAGCTGTTTGTTAAAAAGGACAGCACCCTCCGGTGAAGCATAACCAATGACTGATATTCCACGAATGGTAATGGCTGTATCATTTTTCACTTCGGCAAGCATGGAGGATATCTTTTTTAGTTCAGTCGGATTATTCATATAGTCCGGTTTAATATCGGTTTTTGATACGACAAAGTCCAGAAATGCTTCACATGACATCTCACGACTTTTGACTGGTTCAACTTTTGGCTGTACGTAACTAATATGTGGAGTGATTTGATAAGGGACGGGAAGTTTCTCCAAAGTAACAGCACTAAAAAGAGGAATAGCTGATAGTAACCTGCCTGGCCTGCAACAGCCCATCACTTCTTTCTTTACATTCAGATATGCATCCTTCATCCATGGCTCGAATGGAATTATCAACGAGTACCGAATCTGTTCTTTTCCAGTCATTCCATACCCTTTTAATATGGAGTATGGAGCTTCTGACTGGTAAAAAGCACGTTCCTGCGTATTCATCAAAGCAAGTTTACGTTTCAGATTCTGATAGTTCTTACGACCTTTAATGGATATTTCCGGCAATTCCATCTGATGGTTTGCAGCAATCAATACTGGTATCAGTTCTATAGAATGATTGGAGCTGACTTGTATATTATCAAAGTTGTAAAGTATTTGAATATGCAATGAATCTCCCGCTTGCTGTAGTTCAAGAGCTGTTGGCTGTATAATTCCTGTATACCATTTCTTGGGATTTTCTTCTCCGTATGATAAAGAAGAAATGGTCAGGAATATGATTAACAGGTATAGGAATGATCTTAATTTTGTCATGGTTGTATTATTTTATAAGAAATATAAGTGAGATTGCAGCTTTAGTTGGTCCAAAATAGTTGCGGTTTTCTGTTCCGACCTTTTCACCACAAGTCTTACACCGGAACTTGTCATAATGTAGCCGCACATATCCTACACCTATATTTGCTTCAAGGCTCCAACGATTACTAAGAAGGAAGTGATAACCATACGAGATGCCTCCTCCTGCTCCCCATCCTTCATATCGGTAATGGCTGGAATTATCCCCGAATAAAAGTGGCAAGTGATGACCGGCTATGTTATATTGTGTTCCTATTATGTGTATCCCCCAAAAATGTCCGCTAAATCTTTCACATGTCCAATAACGATATTCCATTGTACCGAGCCAGTGCACCAGTTTTTTATTTGAAGATGCTTTATTGGGTGTAAACCAGTTAAGTCCGGCGCCAAGTTCTATTGTAGTGCGTGGAGAAAGTCCCCACTCTACTCCCAAGTTAGGAGTACCTGAATATGCACCGTAGAACAGGTTTGTTTTTACTGCTACCTTTTGGGCCGAACATTTTAAAATGCTTCCCCAACATATCAAAAGTAGAATTGCTATATATTGTATTTTCATCAGATGCGTATATTGAATATTTTGCTTTTGCTTGCGTTAATAAATGATTATCGGATGCGAAATTACAAAATAAATATATATTAAAGTAAAACGTTCTGAAATTGCACATTGATTCCGAAGTTTCGTCCAAAATAGTTCTATAAATCACTAAAATGAGGGTTAGATAACTATAAAAAGGACTTATCGGATAAACATTGTTAAATTATTATCCAACTTATTCAATTATCTTTTGTGACATACTAAACGTTTATACACGCGCAAAACAAACGATGTGTAAGGGTGGTTATTTATATTTACATATTACTTGTGGTACTTCAATTATGCGTTTTGAAAAATCAGAATATTACAGCTAGTTTTGTTCCCGGATTTTAAGGAACCATCCGTTTCTTTAAAAGGAACAAGGCGTTCCTCGGTGAGAAACAGGTCGTTCCTTTAAAAGGAACGGCTCCTTGGTTTTAAACCAAAAAACAGTATCTATAATACACTGTATATCAATTTATTATAAAAAGAAGAATTCCGTCCCGATAACCATGGGAATATTCTCAATAAACCAAACGGAATTCACAGTCTAAGGGGCTGTATATACATACTTTTTTATTACAAACTTAAAAAAAATCCCATGGTTACAGTTACAATTAATATCAAGCCATATTTGGCTGGATATATGTATGTCCGATATCGACAAAGTTTAGAACCCGATCCAGAGAACCAGTCTCATTCCTCCTCTCCTTCTTCTTCCAAACGACTTATCCCTATCCATCTCTCCCACATTACTCCAGTTTATCACTTCCTTCATCAACTATCTGTCCCTCATCCGCAAAATACTTCATGGAAAGAAATTGGAAATATTTGCTTTGTACTGCCCAAACCGCGTAATGGGAAGAATCCGGAAGTCTATAACTATATCGGAAACGATAGTGCATTGATTATAGAAAAGGAAATAGAAACGGAGATGAAAGCGGAATTATACTCCTTTCTATTGGAAAATAAGTTCAATAAAGGAGTGATGTTTAAAAAGTCAATAGAACAATTCGTAGAGCACTACGAAATGGTAGGACTGGTACAGGAAGAAACGCTGATGAGGGCATTTCAAAGATGGAGGAAGTTGGTGAAAGAAGAAAAAGCTATAATGAAAGTATATTAATTTTGCTTTAATATTCTATAAGGAAACGCGACATACTATACTAATTAATTGGAAGAAAGAAGGAACTTTTCTATCTTTGCTAATATTAATCTTTTTCGCTAATGGATTAAGATAAGAAAGGAGAAAATAATATGACCCTCAAAGAAAAACAATTAGAGTTTATTATCTATTGTATAGAGAATACAGCTGAACGGTTAGGACGCTATAGTGCGGATGTATATAATAAACTAAAAGAATTAGGTGCTATAGACGGCTATATAAATGCTTTTTATGATACTTTGCATACCCAAGGCAAAGCCTACATAGTAGATTCTTTATTAGAATATATCTATCATCGTGATCCACAATGGTTACCGGAAGATTATCGTCCTTTTCAAGTTTCGACACAGCAAAAAGGAGATAAGTCATGTTAACTGTTTATCATGGTTCTACTTACCGTGTAGAACAACCATTAGCTGGCGTATGCCGACCGAATCTTGATTTCGGAGTGGGCTTTTATCTTACTGATTTAAAGGAACAGGCAGTTCGTTGGGCTCTTCGCACAGCTGATATTCGCCATGAAAATAGTGTGTGGCTCAATATTTATTCATTGGATATAGATGCCTGCCGCAACTCTTCTTTTAATTATTTGCACTTTACCACTTACGATGCACATTGGCTGGATTTTGTTGTAGCATGTCGACAAGGGAATGTTATATGGCAGGATTATGACATAATAGAAGGCGGTATAGCAGATGACCGTGTGATACGTACTATTGACCTTTATATGCGTGGTGATTACACTCGTGAAGAAGCGTTGTCACGTTTGATTCATCAAGAGCCTAACAATCAAATTTGTATTACGAACCAAAAAGTAATTGACGAACACTTACATTTTGTGGATGCTATACTTTTGCCTTTCCCATCTCTCTCAAAAGAAATCCCCAATGCTGATATTGTAATGCAAGGCAAATATTACAGCATTGTAGAACTTCTTGCTACCCGTCTGCATATTTCCAGTCTACAGGCACTTGATATATTTTATAATAGCGAAAGCTACCAGCGCATTGTCCACCGACTTGGAGATCTATATCTCATGAGCGATGCATATATTGTAGATGAATTAATGAGAGAGCTACAAAAAAGACAAGGTTAATATCAACCTTGTCTTTTTTGTAGGTTAGAATATTCTATATAAGAAAATATTAGATATTTATCGCTTAATGATTTCTGAATAAAATATGATACTGTGGATTATAACCAGCGCACAAACTTCTTAATATACCAATTCTTCACGATCTGCGTCAAAATGCAATAAGAGAGCAAAATCCCAACCAGCCAGGGGAAATAGCTCAAAGGAAGAGCTGTCAATCCGATGGAACGCCCGAAAGCGGTGAAAGGAATAAGAATACCTATTGCCATGATTAAGAAGGTCAGTCCCATCACAGGCCATGTGGCACGGCTTTGTATGAACGGTATCTTGCGGGTACGTATCATGTGGACAATCAATGTCTGTGATAACAAACCTTCCACAAACCATCCGGTCTGAAACAGTGTCTGATGTTCGGGGCTGTTGCAGCTAAATACGTACCACATGACCAGATACGTGATAATATCAAAGATAGAACTGATGGGACCTACATAAATCATAAAACGACTTAGATCGGACGCATCCCATTTACGGGGTTTCTTTAGGAACTCCGGGTCCATACGGTCAAAAGGAATGGTGGTCTGCGATATGTCATACAACAGGTTCTGGATCAATAGATGTATCGGCATCATGGGCAGAAACGGCAGGAATGCACTGGCAAACATCACACTGAACATATTCCCAAAATTGGAACTGGCAGTCATCTTTATGTACTTATTGATATTGCCGAATGTCTTTCTTCCTTCGAGCACTCCGTCTTCCAATACCATCAAATCTTTTTCCAACAAGATAATATCTGCGCTTTCTTTGGCTATATCCACAGCAGAATCGACTGATATACCAATGTCCGACTGACGCAATGCACCTGCATCATTGATTCCATCTCCCAAGAATCCTACCGTATTGCCTTGCTCCTGCAACAGAGAGATGATTTGCGTCTTTTGTAATGGAGTCAGTTTTGAGAATAAAGTGGTATCCTTTACCGCTTCTTTCAATGTTGTTTCGTCCATATTCTCTATTTCTATCCCAGTAAGAAAATGACTGGTATCAATTCCTACCTGTCGGGCAATCGCTTTCACTACGACATCATTATCTCCCGATAGAATTTTCACTGCTACTCCATGCGCATATAACTGTTCAATGGCTTCGGCAGCAGAAGGTTTCGGAGGATCAAGAAAAGCAAGATACCCGATCAGTACCATTTCTTTTTCATCTTCAATGGCAAAATTACAATCTTTCTCGATAAAACTTTTCTGGGAAACTGCCAATACTCTCATTCCCTGCTGATTCATTTCTTCACTAATCATCTGTGCTTTGATTTTCAAGGCATCAGTCAAGGGATGAATCTGCCCGTTGAACTCGGCATAGGAACAGACATCGAGAACCTCTTCTACTGCTCCTTTGGTGATGATTTGCCGCTTTCCCTGCCTGTCTTCTATTACAACAGACATTCTTCTGCGCGTAAAGTCGAAAGGTATTTCGTCCACTTTAGTGTAGTCATCCTTCAAATGTTCCAGACTCAAATCTCTTACATGAGAAAGAATCGCTTTATCCATCAGGTTCCTTAAACCGGTTTGGAAATAACTGTTAAAGTAAGCATGACGAAGAATACGTTTACTGTTATCGTCACTGCCATCTGCATTGATATATTTCTCCAATACGATTTTATCGCAGGTCAATGTACCGGTTTTGTCAGTGCAGAGTATGTCCATCGCTCCAAAATTCTGAATGGCATTGAGATTCTTTACGATTGTTTTCTTTTTAGACATGGCTATCGCTCCTTTAGAAAGGTTGGCAGTCACAATCATCGGTAACATTTCTGGAGTAAGGCCAACCGCAACGGATATGGCGAATATGAAAGCTTCAAACCAATCCCCTTTCGTAAAGCCATTTACGAAAAACACAAATGGAACCATAACCAGCATGAAACGAATCAATAAGAAGCTAACCTTGCTAATGCCTTTGTCAAAAGCTGTAGTGGCACGATGCCCGACCAGGCTCTTTGCAATAGTACCCAGATAGGTTTTGTTCCCCGTTTCAAAAACGATTCCTTTTGCCGCACCACTTATCACATTGGAACCCATATAGCAAATATTGTCCAATTCGATGACACTTCCTTTCCGAAACTGTTGTCCCCGTACCTCCGGAAACTTTTCTATCGGTTCGGACTCTCCTGTCAATGAAGCCTGACTGATGAACAGGTCTTTCGAATCGATGATCCGAATATCAGCAGGAACCATGTCCCCGGCTGCCAAATACACGATATCTCCCGGAACGAGTTCCGTAATTTCGATCTCTTCTTCATGCTCTCCCGCACGTTTGGCAAGACATGTGTTTTTTACCATTTTCATTAAAGAATCCGTAGCCTCACTTGCTCGCCATTCCTGCCAAAAACGCAGGATAGCACTGAACAGCACCATGGATGAGATGATGATGACTCCCGTCCATTCCTGCTCTCCGGGATCGGCCATCAATACATCCAAAAATAAGGATATAATGGCGAGCCCGGTCAGAACGCCAATGAAAGGATTGATAAACGTTTTGATAAACAGGATAAACGGATTCTTTTTCTGTTCATGCACCACTTTGTTTCTTCCATAAACGGATTGTCGCTCCTGCACTTCTCCCAACGTTAATCCAAGCTTTGTTGTCTGTAAGTATGAATAGATTGACTTACCGGGTTGTGTGGCAACCAAAAATACTTTCTCTGAATTGAATATGTACTGTGATGAACGCAGTTTTTTCTTCCATACCATACTCTCTAATTTTTTTTAAGTTACTAACTGCATTTGTTAATTCGATGCAAAAGTAAGGAAGACTTCACCGGGAAGCTGTTAGAGAATGATTAGAGTGGTATTAGAAAGCTATTAGAATTTCTTAAATATGCGGAAGTTTCACCACAAAAGTAGTGCCCTCATCCTTATGGGAAGATACGGTCAGTTCGCCTTTGTGAAGGTGGATAATCTTCTGTGTCAAGGCCATGCCTATACCATTTCCAGGAGCAATATGTTTGTTCTCTCCACGATAAAACAGTTTAAACAGGTTTTCTTTATCCGTATCAGACATACCTACACCGTTATCAGACAAACGAATGATTGCCCATTGCTCCCAATAGGCGATCAGGACTGATGAAGCCCGGTTGGAAGAGTACTTGCAGTTATTTTCTATCAGATTCACAAAAGCGGTGGTCAGTAAATAGCTGTTTCCGATTATTGTCAGCACATTATCTTCTTCGGCTTCCTGCTCAAATACTAATTCGATGTGATAATCCGGATGAGCTTTTAGTACCAGCTCTCTGGCGTCCAGCAACAGTTCGTCCAGACGGACTTCTTCCATAGTTATCTGTTCCGACTGATAGTCAGCTTTTGCCAGATTCAATAATCCGTCGATCAGATTAACAATCCGACGCGAATCTTGCAGTGCATTGCCGATAGCCATCTGATATTGTTCGGAGCTCCGTTCTTTCAATAAAGCTAAATCCAATTCGGCTGTAAGAGCTGCCATGGGGGTACGCAATTCATGAGATACATTACTGACGAACATCTTTTGTGAATTGAAAGACTTTTCCAGGCGTTCCAACAATGCATTGAATGTCGTACTCAATTCTCCCAGTTCATCCTGTTCATTTTTTACGGGTAATCTTTTATCAATATGCGATGCTGTGATTTTCTCCGCTTCTTTCACTATATTACGTATCGGTTTTAAAGTGCTTCGAGAAAGGATATACCCCACAACCACTAATACGCTCAATCCACCGATAAATAGGAGAATAAGCATATTTCTTAGCGCATCTCGGTTGGCGTATCCGTAACCGTCGTAGGCTGCGGCGGTAACCACATAGTCTTTGCCCTCAAACGGATACACCAGTCCTATAGCCTGATATTCGTCCACATAGAAATTGATATTCTTTCGCTTCAGGATACGTTTTATCATCTCCGGCGTTTCTTTAACAATATCGTTTTGCAGAGCATCGTGATATAATATTTTAAAATCTGTTGTATAGACAGCAACCTCTACTTCATTAATAAACTTCTGATTATTCAGGTAAATAGACTGCATGGTTTTGGCATCTACTTGATCCTTAAGGAATAAATGTGCTTTGGTTATAGCTTCACTTTGAAGATTACGAAAGAAAGCATTGCTACGCGAATGTTCACTTACATAGTAGACAGCCATCACAAATACGAAGAATACCGCAGCTGTAAGCCCTGCATATTGTAGAGTCAACGTTGTCCTGATCTTCATATTTTATCAGTCAGTATGAAACCCATTCCGGCTTTGGTATGAATAAGTTTCGGTTCAAAATCCCGGTCTATCTTTTTGCGAAGATAGTTGATATATACATCTATGAAATTCGTTCCTGTATCAAAATGGGTGTTCCATACTTTCTCCGCTATTTCAACCCTGCTCAATACTCTTTCGGCATTTTCTACCATATATAACAACAGGTTGTATTCTTTAGGAGAAAGTTTAATGGATATACCATTCCGTTCTACATCTTTTCGTTGAAGATCAATACGCAAATCTGCATAGACAAGTTCCTGCGGTAATTCCTGCGCATTACCTGTCACACGTTTCAACAGCACTTTGATTCTGGCATTTAACTCTCTGAAATCAAAAGGTTTCACCATGTAATCGTCTGCACCGGCATCGAAGCCGTCCAGTTTATCATTCGTCGATCCTAATGCCGTCAACATCAATATAGGAATATTGGGATTGGTTTTGCGAATTTCTTTCGCCAGTTCAAATCCGTCCATCTTAGGCAGAACGATGTCGGATATAACCAGATCAAATGTATGCGTTTGAAAAAGCCGTAATCCCATCAGTCCGTCATAAGCCACCATTGTCTGATAGCCATTTTCCTCCAGTCCGTTCATCAGCAAACTTGCAACCCGGGGTTCATCTTCTATAATTAGTATTGTGTACATAGGAAAGAATTCATTAATCTGAATGTATAAAACGAAACAAAAATAATGATTATTCCCCACTTATAGCCTTTTTCCTTGAAAAATCGGTGAGAAGGCCAAATAAAAAAGGTATCCAACGCAATGTGGATACCTTTATATGATTCATTTACATAAACCGGAAAATGACT
>OGWR01000740.1_pt1 | contig 28665 bp, 20 predicted proteins | sample 1576061 | NCBI WGS metagenome assembly OGWR01 (sample SAMEA3541511, study PRJEB24748) | human gut metagenome | biome: human gut; feature: human-associated habitat; material: faeces | place: China | collected 2012 | reverse complement strand
CGAGTGACACATAGCGAGAGCGTGTCTTGAATGTTTTTGTTGGTTTTGAACAATTTAAAGCATCTTAAGCAGAGTTTCGCAAACACTCCAAACCCCAGAGAAAGGACTTCCCTATGCTTTTGAAAAAAGAAAAACCCGCCCAGATCGATTACCTCGAAAACTGGCCGGAACATTATTATGAGATAGAAAATGCCAAAGAAAGAAAAGAGATTCTCGCTCAGGCGATCAGCCGGGGGCTGGATCTTCCAAATGATAATTACCGTATGAAATTGTTGGAAAAACGTTATGGAAAAGACGGCAAGAACGATGCCTTCATGAAAGCATGGATGATGATCAAAGCATCCGGTGCTGCCGGAATTTCTTTTTTCAACAAGCGGCATCTGCAAAAAGAATTAAAACAATATATGAAAGATCTCTGTCTGCTCGAATACGCACCTGAGAATGAAACAGAACAGGCAGTTCTGCTGACAGAGTGGGAAAATTTTGCGAAAGTTCTGCTTGCCTCCTGCACGGGAAGCAAAACTTATTGCTCCACTCTTTTTGGCATTGTGCCGATCAAAGATGCATCCGTTGCAAGAAAAATCGCGGAAGAGATCGACTTCGTCACAAGAACTTACCCACAAAAGCTCAAACTTGCTGACGAATTCGCTCCGTTCCGCGAAGTGATGGTCAACACCTACTGTAATATGATAGAAAATGGTTCTTCCTACTGGTACGAAGTTGTAAACTCCTGATCAGAGTAATCCCTGATGAGAATCAATAAAATCAGATTAATCCCTGGATTAGGATAAATAAAATCAATACCGGAAGCACAAACTGGAAATATGGTTTTAATCCTTTTGCGATCTTAAGACCTTTTCCAGTATTTGCTTCTTCCAGATAGTTATCAAATCCCCATCCCCATTTTGTGACGCAGAATAACAGATAAATAAGGGAACCACCCGGTAGCAACAGATTGCTCACAATAAAATCCTCACTGTCTAACACATCCCTGCCACCGATCAGGTGCAGATCACTCCACACATTATATCCAAGTACACATGGCATGCTGGCAATCAGTATGATCACACAGTTGACCAGTGCCGCTTTTTTTCGATTCCAGCCAAACATATCCATACAAAATGACATGATGTTTTCAAATACCGCAATAATCGTGGAAAAGCTTGCGAAAGTCATAAACAAAAAGAACAGTGTTCCCCATATACGACCGCCTTCCATATTTACAAATACGTTTGGCAGCGTGATGAAAATGAGTTTTGGTCCTGCCCCGACTTCCACGCCGTAGCTGAAACATGCCGGGAAAATGATCAGTCCTGCCATGATTGCCACAAATGTATCCAGTGCACAGATTCTGACACCTTCTCCTGCAAGGCTGTTATCACGACCCATATAGCTTCCAAAGATCTCCATGGCTGCAACTCCGAGACTTAAGGTAAAAAACGCCTGATTCATTGCCGCTGAAACGGCATTTCCAATGCCCACTTCCCTCACCGTTTCCATATTTGGGATCAGATAAAAACGTACACCCTCACCCGCACCGGATAAAGTAAAGCTGTGTACCGCAAGAATCACGATCAGGCCAAGCAAGGCACTCATCATGACTTTGCTTATTTTTTCCAGACCATTCTGCAATCCTCTGCTGCACACAAAAAAGCCCAGAATGACCGTGAGTATCATCCAGAAGCTCATCTGCAATGGGTCTGCAAGCAGGTTGGAAAATACTGCCCTGGCAGCCTCCGCATCCATGCCAGCCTGAAATTCACCCGTCAGGAATTTATAAAAATAAGTTATCATCCACCCGGAAACTGTCGTGTAATACATCATCAGCATGTAGCAGCCAAATATCGCTGCCCAGCCGTGAAGATGCCACTTGCTTCCCGGTTTTTCTAACGCCTTGTAACCTAACACGGCACTCTTACGGCTTGCACGTCCCACGGCAAGTTCCATCGTCAGAACCGGAAGTCCCATGGCGATCAGGAACACGAGATACAGCAGGACAAATAGCCCTCCGCCGTTTTCGCCCACGACATAAGGAAATCTCCATACATTTCCGATTCCGATGGCACATCCGGCACTTACCAGAATAAATCCCAGACGTGATTTAAAAGATTCTCTTTTCATGATCTGACCCCTGACTAGATGTTTAACAGATCACTATAAACTTTTAATGCTCCGTCTGTGTCATGTGCAAGAACACGTTTTGCAAGAACTTTTCCAAGCTGAACGCCTTCCTGATCGAAGCTGTTGATATTCCATAAGAATCCCTGGAACATAACTTTGTTCTCAAAATGAGCAAGTAAAGCACCAAGTGTCTTAGGATTTAATTCCTCACCGATGATGATGGAAGATGGACGTCCACCTTCAAAATTCTTGTTGCGGTCGTCGTCTGCCTTACCACATGCAAATGCTACGATCTGGGCTGCAACGTTTGCGCAGAGTTTCTGCTGGCTTGTGCTGTCCTGTATCACAACATCCGTTCCGATCTGGCTGTTCTTAAATCCGATGAACTGAAGCGGAACAATATCTGTTCCCTGATGTAATAACTGATAGAAGGAATGCTGTCCATTTGTACCAGGCTCACCGAAGATCACCGGTCCTGTCACGTAATTTACAGACTCACCAAAACGGTTTACAGATTTACCGTTAGACTCCATGTCTAACTGCTGTAAATGTGCAGGGAAACGGCTCAAAGCCTGAGAGTATGGTAATACGGCTGTAGCCGGGTAACCGAGTACATTACGCTCATAAACTCCGATCAATGCGTCGAGCATTTCCGGATTCTCTAACATATTTTTATTTAAAGAAAGTTTATCTTCTTCTGCTGCACCGTCTAAGAACTGTGCAAACACCTCCGGTCCAAATGCCAGGGATAATACAGCTCCGCCAACTGCTGATGTAGAAGAGAAACGTCCTCCGATATAATCATCCATGAAAAATGCTGCCAGATAATCATCACTCTTTGCCAGAGGAGATGTCTCACTTGTAACAGCGATCATATGCTTAGAAGCATCCAGTCCTGCATTTTTCAATGCATCTTTTACAAAAGACTCATTCGTCAATGTCTCTAATGTTGTACCTGATTTTGATACAAGTACGAAAATGGAATGTGCAACATCAATAGAAGCTAATACTGCTGCTGCATCATCCGGGTCTACATTGCTGATGAATTTTGCTTCCATCTTGAATGTGTTGTTTTTCTTTGCCCAGTTCTCCAGTGCAAGATACATTGCACGTGGTCCAAGGTCACTTCCGCCAATACCGATCTGAACTACAGTTGTAAACTTTTCACCTGCTGCATTTGTGATCTCTCCGGCATGTACCTTGTTTGCAAAATCAGCAATTCTATTCTGCTGTTCTACATAAAAAGAACGCTTGTCAACGCCATCTGCCTCGACTGCATCCCCTAACTGTCCGCGTGTCATATGATGAAGTACAAGACGTTTCTCGCCTGTATTCACAACTTCACCATTATAAAGAGCTGCAAATTTTTCAGAAAGCTGTGCTTCCTCAGCTAATTTTGCAAGTGCTGCAAGTGTGTTATCATCCACTTTTTTTGCAGCATAATTATATGCAAGTCCCTCTGCCATCGGTGTGCTGTATTTCTTCACACGCTCTGCGCCGTTTTCTCCGGACATTACTTTTGTCAGGTCAACCTCTGCAACCTTTGACAATTCTTCAAAAGAAGTAAGGGTATCTAAATTCTTCCACTCCATGATGTTATCCTCCTTGTTTTGCGAAGCAAAATGCGACTGCCCTTGCAGGAGCAGAGGATTTTACTCCTTGTTTTGCCTTTTATTTATACAACCGTGAAAAATTATACTATTAAATGTAATCGAATTCAAGTAGTGCAATACACCAAAAAAAGAGTCTCTTTCGAAATTTTGCTTAAAAACTTCACAAAAGAGACTCCCTTTTTATTATCTATTTCTGATTTGCCGGTTCCATATTCACGGAACGTCCTTTGATCTTCACATTTTTCATGGCTTCTAATACTTCTTTGCCATACTCTCTCGGCACTTCCACAAAAGTGTATTTGTCGTACATATCGATCGCACCGACGAGTTTTCCAGGCATTCCTGACTCACCTGCGATGGCACCTAAGATATCGCCCGGTTTCACGCGGTCTTTTTTACCGATGTTAATAAAGAGACGAACCATACCTTCTTCGGCTCCGGTGTTATCCCAGTCGATCTCGCCATTCTCTCTGTCATTTTCCAGGTTCACCTGACCGAGTGCCTGTTTTAAGAAAGCTGCTGCAATATCCATTGCGGTATAATCGGAATCATTGACCTGCTTTTCGATGATCTCGATCATCTCTTTTAAATCCTCATTCTCAATGATCTCACCGATTCCCTGCATTACTTTCTCTGCCTTGATCTGTGCCACATCATCCGAAGATGGGATTGGCATTGCAAGGATCTTGGTCTTGCAGTAACGCATGATATCTTTTAACTTGTAAACCTCTTTTCCTTTTACAAAAGTGAAAGCACGTCCGGTACGTCCTGCACGTCCGGTACGTCCGATACGGTGTACATAATACTCGTCATCCTGTGGAATGTCATAATTGAATACTGCTTCCACATCATCGACGTCAATTCCTCTCGCAGCAACATCTGTTGCGATCAGGATCTCCACACGTCCGGAGCGGAATGCTTTCATGACACGGTCACGCTGTGCCTGCTTCATATCGCCGTGAAGCCCCTCTGCCATATAACCGCGGCTCTTTAACTCCTCGGAAAGCTCGTCCACCATTTTCTTGGTATTACAGAATACGAGGGAAAGCTTTGGATTGTAGTAATCTAACAGTCTTGTCAGAACTTCGGTCTTGTCCTTGCGTTTGACATCATAATAATACTGCTCAATGCTTGGCACGGTCAGTTCTTTTTTTACCACCTTAATGGTCACTGCGTCATGCTGATATTTCTTTGTGATATCTAAAATCGGCTTTGGCATGGTCGCAGAAAACAGAACCGTCTGTCTTCCCTCTTCCGGGATATACTCCAAAATCGTCTCGATATCCTCACGGAATCCCATGTTCAGCATCTCGTCCGCCTCATCTAAAACGATCGTATTGACTGCCTCGCAGCGGATTGTTTTTCTGCGGAGATGATCCATGACACGTCCCGGTGTACCGATAATGATCTGTGCACCGCCTTTTAATGCCTTGATCTGACGGTTGATATCCTGTCCGCCGTATACCGGAAGGATTTTCACGCCATGCATATATTTGCTTAATTTACGGATTTCTTCCGACACCTGGATCGCAAGCTCTCTGGTTGGTGAAAGGATGATCACCTGTGTCTTTTTATTATTTGGGTCTACTTTGTGAAGCACCGGGATACCAAAAGATGCTGTCTTTCCGGTTCCTGTCTGTGCCTGTCCGATCACATCGACTCCTGACATCACAACCGGGATCGCCTGACTCTGGATCGGAGTCGCCTCTTCAAATCCCATCTCTTTGATAGCACGGAGTACCTGTGGATATAAATCTAATTCATCAAATCTTACTGTTTCCATATATTTTCCTTTCGTGCGAATGCGCAGTCGTATACGTTAGCATATTGTCGCCATTTTGTCAACTATTTTGTCAGAATACCCGTATCACATCCGGCACGATCTATGTACCCCCGCTTCCATGAAAAAGAAAGCTGGGTTAATATGAAAAGCAATCGAATACTCCCTGTTTTTCATCCATATCTAAGCAAAATCCAGTCGTCGTACACTCCACATGTATTTCTGTTTTTCCCCTGTAAAAATGTGATATGCCCGTCACCTCTAAAAAAGCTGCCGTAGCAATAGTTCGATTGCGGATTGCTCATTATAACTTATGCCAATTTTCCTCTAAGGTTCCACTTTTTCCTGTTTTGAGGATAAATCCAGCTCCTGCCCACGGATATCCGCAATACAGATATCATTTCTGCTTCTCTTCTTTACCTGATATAACAGCATATCTGCAGTATGTAGAAAATCCCAGCTCCTGTTTCCGTTCTCCGGAACTCCATACGAAATTCCCTGGGAGATCGTCACGATCGGCAAAGCCTTGGAATATAAATGCTCCAGTTTCAGATCCATAATATTCTGCCGGAGTGCAGCTGCCTTCGCGTACACTTCCTCCGCACTTGCACCTGCATAAATGATAATAAATTCATCTCCGCCATATCTCGCACAGAACGTCTGTCTGTCCTCCATTTTTTTCAGCTCATCTGCAATTGCTATAATGCACTCATCGCCCTGCTGATGTCCATAATTGTCATTATACTGCTTAAAAAAGTCAATATCTAAAATCTCCATTGCAAGCGGAAGCCTGTGCTCATAACAGTAATCTAATACTTTGTCCGAATAATCATTCAGGCGGTAACGGTTTGCCAGTCCGGTCATCTGATCTGTCTCCGACTGTTTCAGCAGCTTCACATTGACTGCTTCCATCTCCCTGCGGCTCTCATTTGCCCGTTCAAGAGAACTTCTGACATAAAGCATGTTGACGATCATATCTTTGTTCTCGCGCTCCATGATCTCGGAAAGCTCATAATACAGACCAGCTGCCTGCAGATAACCTGCATTGTCCTGATTCTTGCGGTAGCCTTTGATCTTAATGGAAATGACTCTGCGCTGCAGATTGATCACACCTGAATCTTTCACGATCCGATCCAGTTTCTCAACGATCATCCACAACACATCATCCCGGCCGATCTCCAGCATCAGCCCACAAAAATCACAAAGGTCGTCAAACACCTCCATGATCTGCACATTTTTATTGATTATTTCCACAATCTCCTGGATCTGTGCATCTCGTCTCACATAATTGTGGATCAGATGATAATACCTTGCCTTCAGGCAGTCCACATATAAAATATCTATGTCCTCATAATAAGACGCACATTCCGCATCCAGTTTTTCTATATAAGCATGTGTCTTATCTAACATCCCCTGCAGCATATAGCAGCGTGCCAGATTCACGTAACTGGCCATCAGTCCGACATAATTTTCCTTCACATCCGGATTACTTCTGCAGTATGAATAAGCCTTTTCGAAATAACTTTGCGCCTCGTGATACACACCATTTTCCATGTACAGATTACCAAGATTCTGCATGATGCTGATCTCCATCTTAGTAATCCCATATTTGCGGCAGTAATTCAATCCTGTCAGATAGTAATCCATCGCTGCAGACACATTTCCCTTGTTGACAGAAGAGATTGCCATCAGGTTGTAAGACCTTGCGATCAGCTCCCACTGTCCGGTCTGTCCTAACAGATGGATTGCCTGCGCAATGTTGTGGAACATGTGCTCCACATCATTCAGCAGATAGTAAGTTTCCCCACTGTAAAAATATGCAAAACCAAGAAGTGCCGCATCTTTATGTTCCTTTGCATACCGTTCTATATCAAGACAGCATTTGAGTGTATGCTCTGCGTCCTTTCCTCTGCTGTTCAAAACTTCCTGTTTCCATGCGTTTACCACGTCATTTGATCCATGAACTCCCATGCAGTCTCTTCCTTTCTGCCTGTTTTCGGTATTTCAATAAAATTTATTATAATCCAGAAATTCCGTGTGTTCAAGAAAAAGGAAATTTTTGCTATTCAAAAAATTCGATCGGATCGACCGGTACCCCATCTTTTCGAAGTTCAAAATACAGGTTACTGCCCTCAACAGAATAATATTTTGTCGGTTCTGTCACATAACCGATCACATGACCTGCCTCCACATAGTCTCCCACTGCAAACTCCGGTTCCTTAAGCTGTCCGTAGACTGCGAGATACCCATCTCCCAAATCTTCTGTCACGGTACATCCTGTCACTTCATTTGTCTCAATACTCTGGATTTTTCCTTTTGCTACCGCATAAACTTTGCTGTTGACATCCCCGGCAATGATGACCGCCGGATTGTATTTGTACTGGTCTAACGTCGCAAAATACACCGTCGAGTCCATGCTGTAATCTAAGATCACATTTCCTTCCATCGGCCATAAGATGCCATCTTCCGCAGCAAAATGAAGTGCCTGGGAAGTGTTTCCTGTCGGTGCCACCTCTTCCTGTCCACTGTCTGCTTCCTCACTCTCCTTTTCTACCTCTGCTGTCTCTGTGCTCTGTGTCTGCGGTTTTAAAATAGAAGCAACCTGATCTGCCTCTGTCTCTTCCTCCATTGCCACATTCTGGTTCTCCGTGTCCATCTCTGCTGCAATTTCCTGTTCTAACTGCTTTCTCTCCTGTTCCTGTCCTCTGCTATATAAAACAGTCATGCCGACTGCTGCAAGGATTACCAGCGTGCCTGCAATGATATACTGTTTTTTCTGCCAGAAGGCTGCCCATCCGTGATTCTTTCTCATATTTTTCACCGTCCATTGTTTATTTAGCAGAATACATTTACTGCTATTAACAATAGTGTTGCCACATTCAGACGGTTTATTCACAGTAATTGGAATCGTTTTTCATTCCACATTTTCCAGCTCTGTACCGGGAAAAAAATACTGTAAAATTTTTCTGTAATCCTCCCCTTTTTCAGCCATTTTCTGTGCTGTATACTGGCTCAGGCCAAATCCGTGTCCATGTCCCTTCGTTACGATCCGGATCTTGCCAGGTTCCAGTTCTGTCACGCTGAAATTTGCGGATTTTAACCCAAGTTCCCCACGCAGTTCCTCTCCTGTGTAGGATTTCCCATTCATCTGCGCCTTTGTGACATACCCGGCACTATCCTTCTCTTCGATCGTGATCTCCTGATCCAGATACAGCACCGAAAGATAATCCGGCGCCTGTGCATCCTCATAACATGCCACACCTGAAAGATATGGCATATCCGAATCCGGATATAATTCTTCCATATTTCTTGTATTGCCCGCACTCACTGCATGGTATGCAGCATATATGTAATGGTTCCGGTACTGCAGCGTCTCTCCGTCTGTCTCCTGTATCGCCTCCTTTATCTTCCCTTCCGCCTCGGAAAAATAGTCGCCCCACAGCTCCTGTAATTCGCCCATTGTCATACTCCCCGGAAGTTCTGTCCCCATCTCCTCTGCTGCCTTAAGGTTTGTGCGGGCGATCACACACTGGGCTTTGATACATTCCTCCGGTGCATCTGCGCTTATCTCCTTTGCGACAATGCAAAAAAGCATGTCCGCATCCTCCTCTGTTTCCGCTGTCCGGTTTACATTTCCCAGCAATTCTTCCAGCTGCATTTTCTGGCAAAAAATGGTGAGGAAAAGTGGTATGAGCAGCAAGAGCAGAAGTATGGTCAGCATCGTGTTTATTCTTTTTGCCAAGTTTTTTCTGTGCATAAAAAATCTCCATCCCATATACAAGTATATGAGACGGAGTCAGCTTTTATGAATCAAATTTTATTTTGCTGCCGATGATGTTGCTGAGCTGTGCGAACTGCTGAAGTGTCAGTGCTTCGCCACGGATGGTGACCGGAACGCCAAGTTCCTCAATGCTTTCCTGAATCACTTCTTTGGAAAGATGAATGTCCGGCGCATTATTCAAGCCATTGGCAAGCGTCTTTCTGCGCTGATTGAAGGATGCACGGATGATCTTAAACATTAATTTTTCGTCATTCACCTGCACCGGCACTTCTTTATGTCTTGTGAGACGGATCACTGCGCTTCCGACATTCGGGCGAGGCATAAAGCAGTTCGGTGGAACGATCGCAACAATCTCGGGTTTCGCATAATACTGCACTGCAAGGGAGAGTGCCCCATATTCTTTCGTTCCCGGTCCCACCTGCATACGGTCTGCCACTTCTTTCTGCACCATGATCGTAATGCTGTCGATCGGCACATGGCTTTCAAATAATCCCATAATGATCGGTGTCGTGATATAATATGGAAGATTCGCCACAACTTTGATCGGCTTTCCTCCGTTTTTTTCCTCTGCCAGCTTATTAATATCTACTTTTAAAATATCATCATTGATGACTTCCACATTGTCGTATGCGCTGAGGGTGTCTGCCAGGATCGGGATCAGATTTTTATCAATCTCCACTGCTGCCACTTCTCTTGCATTCTCGCAGAGATACTGCGTCATTGTGCCGATTCCAGGTCCGATCTCCAAAACAAAATCATCCTTTGTGATTCCGGACTCCTCAATGATCTTCTCAAGCACATGCGTATCGATCAGAAAGTTCTGTCCAAACTTCTTCTGAAAATTAAAATTATATTTCTGTAAAACCTCTATGGTATTCTGTGGAATTCCTAACGTTGCCATATACTGCCTTTCTCTTCAAATAAACGATCTAAAAACTCTGCATACAGGCGGTTAAATGTTTCATGAAACGTAACTGCCACATTTACATCCTGATTCCCAGACATCTGTGCCTCCTCAAAAATAGCAAAGGCTGTCTCATATAAATCCGGGTTTTTGTCATAAAATACTTCTGTCAGACCATCCTGAAAAGCAAACTGCGCCTCCTGGGAAAGATTGTCCTTAAAATCCTCTTTGGAAATGCATCCACCCTCCTCGTAATCGGACCAAAAGATGTGTCCGCCTGCGGAGGTTACGAAATCCTCAAATGCCTCTTTTACATCCTCATAAGTTACCGGGACATAATTTTCCTCCCAGTAACGGTCAAATGTTTCTCTATCCGGAAATGCTGCTAAAATGTCTTTCATACCTGCGCTCCTTTGTGTTTTTTTGCTCCATTTATACTATCATACTTTGCAATCGTTCCGCAATAATGTATACAGGGTTGGCTCTAAGTGAAATTCCCTGCACATGTTTTCCACTTCCGCTAAATATTTTTTCTTCGCAGAGGATGGTAAGACCGGGCGGCGGACCGCACGGATCAAAATATTTTTCGGTGTGTGTTCCAAGTCAATAAATTCCAACAGCTGGGTTTTGTATCCGCAGCACTCCAAAAGATTCGCCCGGATCGCATCTGTTGTCAGAGCTGAAAAACGCTCTTTGATAATGCCATATCTTGTGAGCAGGGAATAATCCTCACTCTGGATCTGCTTATTCACCTCATGCTGACAGCATGGTACGGAAAAAATCATTTTTGCATTCCATGTGATTGCATTGTAGAGTGCAAAATCTGTCGCAGTATCGCAGGCATGGAGCGTCACGACCATATCCACATCAAACGGCGTCTGAAATCCATTTATGTCACCAAGCTCAAAGCGCAGATCGTCATAGCCATATTTTTCCGCCGCCCGGTTGCATTTTTCGATGACATCTTTTTTCAGGTCGAGTCCAAGCATCTGCACTTTCATGTGCCGGATCTCTGTAAAATAATAATACATAATAAAAGTCAGGTAAGACTTTCCGCACCCGAAATCAATGATGTGGATCTCCTCGCCTTTATATTCCCGGATTGCATCATCGATCATCTCGATAAAACGGTTGATCTGTCGGAACTTATCATACATGGACTTTACCACTTTTCCCTCTCCGGTAAAAATACCCATATCCACCAGCGGAGGTATCACCTGTCCCTCATCCAAAATGTAATTTTTCTTCCGGTTATGCTCTGTGACTGTGTCTGGTGCTTCTTTTGAAGCTTTCGCCCTGAGTGTCACCGCACCTTTCTTTGAGATCAGAAGACTGTATTCTCTTTTCTCATCCCATGCATTTACCTGCAGGAATGTATCATGTATGGTTTCCATCAAAAAGCCCTGCAGATCTTCTGCGCCAAAATTATCGTGGAACACCTGTTTCTCTGTATACTTTGCCGCCTGATAGCCATCGCCTTTCTTCTCTACCACGATCTTTTTGTACGGACAGTCTTTCGCCATTGGCTTACTGATAATTATTTTCATGAGCGGATTCGCTGACAGCTTTTCGATTGCCGCAATCCAGTCCTCATTCGCCTCAAATGTCTTTTCTTCTCCCTCTTCATTTGCGAAAATCACAAGACATTTTTCTTTTTCTCCCGGCTGCCGCTCTTCGCAGCCGTATTCTCCATCAAAAATCTGTTTTAGTTTCCACATGATCTATGCTCCTTACCGGGATTTGGAAATACATTCCTGTTCCAGCTTTATTCCTTTTTGTAACATATAAGTGATGAGTTTTCTCTCTTCGTCCGGCAGTTCCATTTTTTCTAACTGCATCAACCGCTTTTTGTCGTTTTCTGTCAATGGTTTCGCATAATCCTCATACTTTTTCAATGTTTCAATGTCCATTTGAAACATTTGAAATGGGATCCCTGTTTTTCTTTTCAAGTGTTCTAAAATATAAAATCCGCCTGCATCCAAATCTCCAAAATGATAATATTGTGCATCCGGCAATTTCTGATAAATCTGCATCAGCAGATTTCGTCTGCTGTGGTTATGATAACCGCCAAGATAGATCACCAGACTGTGTTCCTGTTTAAAACGGTAAAAAGAAGTCAGATTTTCAATTGTGAATACTTTATCAATCGTCTGATCCAGACAGATATCCGGTACATCCTCCTCACTCCCCACCGCAACAGCAATCCCTTCCGGGAAAGCACTGATATCTGCAGCCTGCTTTCCGGCGCTGTAAATCTGTACGTTTCCCTTCATATACACATAGCCCGGTGTTTTATAAATCTGATACTCCGCAAGAATTTCTTCATTTTCAAATCCTGTCAGTTCTTCATTTTCCTCCCGGAATATTTTACAGATTTTTGGGATCAGTGTCTCGAATACTTTGCTGTCATGAAAATGTTCTATGGAAAATTCCCTGATATAACATTCTTTCCTATTCTGCTCTACTTTATCTAAGGTGTCGATCAGTTGTTCTGTTTTCCTGTGATCCATGATATCGAGATATTCTTTTACTGACTGTTCTCTTTCCAGCCGCATTATCATGTGGGACAAAAAGCTTCTTGTTATCTCACCCTGCGTTTTCTGATAAAACTGCTCCAAAATCTGTTTTGTACGTGCCTCGGCTTCCCTCTTCGGCTTCCTGCCAAGCTTCTCATATGCCTCTTCCACATGATCCTCACAGAGTACAAGCTTCTCGATAATATATCCGGGCTTCTGGTTTTTCCATGCGATCGCGACCAGTCCCTCACGCTCCATCTGTTCTGCGGCTGCGTGAATGGTTTCTATCTCAAGCGAGCTCTCATCGAAATACTTTGGCATCGTCTTCTTATTGAACGGAAATGCAATATGGATCGCTCTCTGGTTTTCTCCTCTGGAAAGCTTACTGTTTTCGTATTTATCCAGAAGATAATTCAATATCTTATTTTCGACCGGATGCATAACGATACTCCTCCACGAAGCTTACTTTATCGTCTGTCAGTACTAATAATGTCTCCTGCATTTTCGGACCGATATACTGGATTTTATCCGGCGGCGCTGCGATCACGATCTGAAGCGGCAGTCTGTTCATAAACTCAAGAACAGCCCCGATCCTCTCATCATCCATATTGTTAAATGCCTCATCAAACATCACCAGCCCGATCGCCTCTCCACCGATATTATTATTGTATAACTGGACAAATGATGCGGCTACCGTCACATAGAACGGGGTCTGTGTCTCGCCTCCGCTCTTTTCTTCACAAACCTTAGAGTAAAGAGAATAGCTGCCATCCTCATGTGTGATCTTAATATCATAATCCATATAGGTGCGGTAATCCGTAAATTCATCTAATGCCTTGATCCCATTGTCCTGATCCAGTGCGAGCTTTGAAAATAGTTCATCAATGACTTCCTTATGATTCTCATGAAACAGACCGCTGAAAATGGACTCTCCCTGCACTACATTAAAATCATCCATGATCATATCATAATATTTTCCATAGCTTTTGCTCGGCAAATATAAAAATTCATATCTTTCATTGCTGAAGGTGATATCTTTCAATGCCTTATTGAGTTCTTTAAACTCTCCCTGTGCCTGCTTCATATTTTCCTGAAGCTTGGATAAAAACTGTTCCCGGAATTCTTCCTCTGCCGATAATTTTGCTTTTCTTACTTTTTCTTCATAATTCAGAAGTTCGGAGTTCACCAGTCTCTCCTGGACTGCCGCATACTCCGGATATGCTTCTAACGTAGCTGCTGCACCAAAATCAAATGCCGTTTTGTAATCGTACATCGCACTTGTCATTTTCTTATCCGCATTCTCTTTTGTTGTATTATTCGCCTTACGTCTCCGGTCAAAATTCTGCCGGAACTGCTCTAATGTCTTATCACCGGTCTGTTTTTCGTATTCTTTCTTCCAGAGCACGATCTCGTTTTCTGCTTTCTGGGCAATGTCTGTGATCAGTTCATTCTTGTGTATGCACTCATCCTCGCACTCCACAAGCCTGTCTTTTGCACTGCTTATTTTCAGTTCGCAGGCTCCGCTTTCCCTGTCACTTTTTGAAATGTGGCTTTTCAGTTCCTCACACTCTTTCCGCATTTCATCCGCACGGATCTGCTTTTCGATCATGGTCGTATTCTGCTGCAGATTCCGGATCTCCGTCTCACATTTTTCAATCTCAAGTCCTGTCCTTTTCAGTTCTGATACAATTGTAATCCTATACTTCACATCTGTATCATCATCCCACTCGAGCCATTGCAGCGTCGCTTCCATATGTGTCATACGGTCTTTGCATTCTATTTTCTGGCGGTTTAAATCCTCCTTTTTCTGCAGTGCCTGCTCATACTGGACTTTAAATGCATTCTTGCCGATAAATGGAGTTGTATAGATTTCCGGTCTGATCGCAGATGCGACATGATTCTGATAGCGCATGCAATTTGGTGTGATAGAAACCGGATACTGTTTTAATTCATCCACTCTCTTACACATATGTACCTTGCCAAGAACCATATTCACATACCGCTTCGCATAAATACTCTTCGACTCCACAACTGTTGCCAGACTTCCTGCTGGTGCAATGTCATATTCCTCGAGTTTGCCGGAATTGATCAGTCCCACACCGTATGCTTTCTTTTCTCTTCTCAGTTTTTCGTAAATACCAAGGGCAATGTCAAAATGTTCCGGCTCTACCAACACATAAAATCGCTGTGTATTCAGATAGCCCTCCACTGCATTTCTCCATGTTTCATCCGTGATTTCTAACATTTCACACAAAATCCTCGGCTTTGCCGTCCTTCCGATCTTGAGCAATTCCTGCTCCACACGCGACATCAGAAGCTCGACTGCCGAGGGATAGGAAAACCGGTGCTGTTTCAGATTACTGATCCGCTGCTCTGTCTCCTGCAGGTCTGCTGCGATCTCATTCAGCCGGCTTTGGATCTCTAAATTTTTCCTCTGCAGTTTTGTACTCATATGCTTCTTGTAAGCGATCGCCCGGTCAATCAGTTCCTGCGCACTAACAACGTCCTCCGTATCCTTCAGCCGGTGCAGCAGCTCATCATACTGCTTCATGCATTCATCCACATCCGGTATTTCAAGCAGTCTTTTTACTTTCTGTCCTGCTTTTTTTCCGCTCTCTAACAGTCTTTTCTTTTCCTGATATTGTATTTCTTCTTTTTCCTGTAATTCTTTCAAATATTTTTTCTGCTTTTCCAACGTCTGGAAATCTGAGTTGGCGTTCAGTTCCGCTAAAAGCAGTGTGCGGACTTCCTCCTTATTCTCCAGTTCCTTTTTCATGCTGCTGCACTTTGCATTCAGCTGTTCCAGACGGTAACTTTCGCGCCTGATCTCATCCTGCAGAACGCCGATCTGTTCTTTGGTCAGATCCAGATCCGACTGTGCCATAAAATATTCATACATCCGGTCAGATTGTATACAATCCACCACTGCTTTGTGGTGGCATTCGATCTCTGACAGTTTTTCAATTCTGTTTTTCACACCCTCCAGCGTTTTTTCCAGCTCCTGATAGCTTCTTACATTTTCGCGCAGATTGTCAATATTGACTTCTTTTTCATCCAGCACATAGGAATAGACAAAGTCCTTGATATCATCAATCGGTTTAAACGCCAGCGCCTTTGGGATCAGCTGAAAGAACTTATCCTCGATTCTTCCAAAACGCTGTTTGATCATTTTTTTGCCTTCTGCGTTCGTCTTTGCAAATAATTTGATGTTTTTATTGTTAAACGACCTAAATTCTGTGATGGTCCGTGGTCTGTTTCCGATCTTAAACATCTCATCCTCTAACATCACATTGTCCATGAGATAACGCACGACTGTCTCCTGCCCTTCAGTTGCCGAATCGATCACTGCTCCGATGACAAAATACTTTTCCTTGCTCTCCTCATAAAATTCCAATGCGACATGCGCACTGATCTCTCCGGTTCTCTCATAAGGATGATTTTCACGTCCGGTCTTACACCGGATATAACCGGTCAGCTTTCTCTTGCCGTTCTCATGGGCAGCCTTATTAAAATGATTTGTGGAGCAGGTCACAACAAATTGGATCGCATCTAAAAGTGTGGATTTTCCGGCTCCATTTTCGCCGGAAATCAGAGTTGAGTCCCCAAAATCTATCGTGACATCCGAGAAACGATGCCAATTAATCAGCTTCAGTCTGGTCAGTTTCTTCATCTTTTAATTTTCCTTTCCTATAACTGTCCACTTTGTCGTATACACTCTTGATATCCTCTACCCTCACTGCCATCAGGATGGAATTATAGATCAAAACTCTGGACTCCTCATTTTTCAGATCCGAATCCAGCAGCTCAATCAGCTGATATCTCCGGAACAGACGGAGTGCATTTCCCATCGTCGTCTTATCGATCATTTTGTCACGGATCTTCAGGCTTAAAAACTTGTCCTGAATATCGCCCAGATTCACGATGACTTCATCGCTCACAGACAATTCTCTTTTCTTCTCGTCAAACAGAATACGCAATATGAGTAAAATAACGGACTCATATAATTTTAAATTCTGCCGGTTTGTATTCAGGGCGTTGGTAAGCTGCACAACGCCATATTCTTCGTTTATTTCTAATCTGTAGCCGAGTACTCCAAGTAATTCTTCAAACTTTTCTTTGTACTTTTGTATAAAATAGAAGTCACTTCTTGTTGCCTGATTCTGTCTGCATATAAAACATACATTAATCAGTTTATTACATATTCTGCGGAATTCATCCTGATCCTTCTGCAGCATGCCATTTAATAAATCCATTCTGCTCTCCCTCTGCTATGCGCTGTCAGCGTTTTATGATCGCAAAATCCGGGAAATCAAACTCTCCACTGATTTTATTCGCACCTTCTGCCTTTTCAATCCGATATCGCATCTTTTTTCTGGAGCCATACAGTCTGACATAGATCAGCCTGATAAAATCATCCATTGTTTCCATCGGAAGCTCAGACGCATAGATTTTTGCCCTGTCTCCTAATTGTTCTTCTACAAACCGCTCTATCCGTTCCGGGCTTAAAATACGCTGCATCTTTTCGGTCATCTTCCGCAGTTTTTCCTGCCTGAATTCCACATCCGGCATGGTCTCTATCAGTTCCTGCGGATGAAACTCTTTCTTTCCCTCAATTGGGCTGTAAAACGATTTTTCATCAATAAAACTGCTTCCAAACAACCGTACCAGATTCTCCAGATACTCAATCTCATAGATTCCATTCAGATCCAGCTGGCTCTGTTCCATCTGCTCTCCAATATATAAGAGAATCTCTTTCATCTGTCCTCTGACATCTTCCGTTCCTGCCAGCAAAAACTTTGCACGGTTTACTGCTGCTCTCTGGTATTGTGTGTTTTTCCGGTTGATCTCTGCCAGAATATCATCCATATTCCGGAATGCTTCCACAATCTCATGCAATGTCTGATATACCAGTTCTTCTGCCTGCCCGACCGGTATCTCCCGGATCGCTGCCAACTCTTCCGACGTCTTTGTGATATAACGTGAGCTATGTCCATGTGCTTCCAGCCGCTCTATGATCTCCGGCCGGAACTTCGAGACATTGTCTGATGTTAGCAGGCGGTGATACGCTTTATCTACAATATTCGTAATATAATCGTTAAACAGTGCATTCATAATCTCTGCTACGGTCTTATGCTTTGTCAGTTCATCAATGTAATGTTTGATATTTGAATTGAGATTCTTTAATCCTGTGATCAGCATATCCGTATTATCCCGGATCTGCTGTAACACAACCGCCGGATGATCCGTATTGGTCCGCACAAGGCTGTAAATGGTATAAATATAGCCCTGATATTCCACCTTTCGTCCGTCTGAAATCTCAAGAAGCGTTTTCATGACTTTTACGGCATAATCATAAAAATTGACTCTCTGCACATAACTCTTATCTGTCTCAACCTCAAGCCAGCCGTACTTCTCCAATAAGCGCAGCATCTCATTTGCCTTTTTTCTGGAATCCATGCCATTTATGTCATCTTCCTCAAATTCCGCTGCCTGATCCTGTTCAAAATAAAACTGTAATTCATCCACAAGGATTTCTCTCTCGATCCCAAAGGAAAGCTGTGCACTCATTGCCTGAAACAACCGGCACAGACAGTCCCAATATACAAGTCTGTTCGGCGATGCCAGCGGTGTGAAAAATTCTTTTGGAATAATACCAAATAATGGATTGGTCTGCTGTGCCTGTGCGTCATCCATATCTGAAACTCCTGTCCTTCCCTCTATTATGCCATGGTGATCCGCTCAATTTTGCAGGAATGTTTTTTATAATCGTCCTTCTTTAACTCTTTGCTCTCATAATTGATCCCAACAAGTATCACTTCGCCCCTGTAATCCTTCAGGCTTTCGACATACTGTTTTCTTTTGATCTGTGTGATCGCTGCTTCCGCTGTCTGATTCCATTTCAGCTCTACAACGATTGCCGGTGTCTGTGTCGTTTTTCTTGGAACAAACACCATATCTGCAAATCCTTTTCCTCCGGCAAGTTCCCGGTATACTACATAATTCTTCTTCGCTGAATAATACGCAAGTGCGATCACACATGCCAATGAATTTTCATCATTATAGGCAAGTATGGATGTATTCTCCTGATGTGCATTCTCTATCATCCGGGCAACCGTTTCTTCCTCACCGCGGATTGTGGCTGCAAGCAGCTCTTCGGATTTCCGGATTGCGTCCATAACCGGTTCCCAGCCACCATCTTCAATACAATTAATAAATTCCTTCTGTACTTCCTGATTCGGGATATGAACGGTACATGTATCAAAATCATAAGTCAGATATCCCAGATGTACCAGAAGTGTCAAGACATCATCTGCACTTGCAAATGTAGTCATATCATTCTGAAATTTATCTGGATTTATCTCAATAGAACTTCCCGCAATCAGTCTCGTTACAAGTTCTTTCAAATTATACATATCCATCTGGATATACTTTTTTAATGCCTCATAAGTCTCTGTTTTGGTCCAATAGCTGTCAAAATCATGTCCTGAAAGTGACATTACGACTGATCTCGGATTATAAATCTGTATCCCTTTTAAATCATAACCGTCATACCACTGTTTCATTTTATCATATGACATGTCATACTGCGGGCACAATTCCTGCACTTCCTGCTCCGTAAATCCTGTAAATTCTGCCAGCTCACGCTGATTGGTCATGGAATATTCATCAAACATATTAAGGGCAGAATGTTCTCCATATTTTTTAATCGGAAGGATTCCGGTCATATAAGCCAAAATGCAATAAGGCTGGTTCTTTAACAAATCTCTCAGGAAATTCAGATACAATTTTTGTGCTTCTGTATCTTCCCCTTTTACACGGAAAATGCAATCCCACTCATCAATAATAAAAACAAAAAAGCTGTGTGTCTGTGCATAAATCTCTTCTATCACAGACACTAAGTCTTCTTCGTAGTACGTCACATCTGCAAATTCCCGCTTCAATTCGCGTGTTACTTTTCGTGAAAGCAATTCCAACATCTCATGTATTGTCTCTGTCCGCCCCAAAAACTGCTGGATGTTTAAATGAATGACATTATATTTATTTAAATGTTCTTTAAAACTGCTGTCATCTGCTATTTTAAAATTTTCAAACAATTCCTTCGAATCGCAGCCTTTGCTGTAATATGCCACCAGCATATTGGCTGCCATTGATTTTCCAAAACGCCGTGGTCTGCTGACACAGATGTTTTTATGTTCACCAAAAAGTTGTGAATTTGTAAATTTAATCATCTCAGTTTTATCAACATATATTTTAGAATGAATCGCTGCATTTCGAAATTCTTCATTCCCCGGATTCAAATAAAGTCCCATTTTGACCTCCTTTGCTGTGACGATCAGTCCACGATCAACACTGTCTTTCCTTCAAATGCAAAGCCGTACTCTTTAATCTGATCTTCTGTAATTCCTTTCATTTTCAGTTCTTCGCTGTATTTTCTTTCCCGAATCTGTGTGATCGCAGACTGCGCTGTCTCTTCCAGACTTTTTTCTTTTCTTGTGCTGCGCACTTTAAATTCCAGAATCACTGCGTTATCCTTTCCCGGGTTCTTTGGTTCAAGCATGACATCATATCTTCCAAAACCACTTTCCCGGTTCGATTTCAGATAATATCTGTCCTGCAGATCAACAAGCAATCCTAACACAAATCCATGATAAAACCGTTCCGGTTCTGCTCCCGATGCTCTGTCTCCGGTATCAAAATAACTGAATGTCTGCAAGGCCACCCGGTTCATATATTCATTCATCGCATCCACATCACCGGCAAACATTGCTTTAATAAAGTCGTTGTAATCCGGTCTCGCCATTGCGAACCAGTCATGAATCATTCGATGGAACATCAGTTTCACTTCCAGATTCGTAAGTGCCAGCTGATACTTTGGCTCAGTTCCCTCCGGAATATCCTTGTACTTTTCATAAGAGAGGACTTTTAAGTAACCACTTGCCAGCAGAAGGCTCCACACTGCCTGCTCATTACCGTTGAGCTGATCATAAACAATCTGTTCATCAATTTCTGACCATATACACTCTCCGCAAAGCAGCTTTTCGAATTTACTCTTGATATTGCGGTTTCCCTCACGGACTAATTTTGCCACCAGACTGTTTGCACTTGTATTTGCCCAATATGTTGTGTACTGCTGTGAATCAAGATAATTTAAAATTGACCACGGATTATAAATATCTTTATATTCCCCGAAAATAAAACCATCATACCATCTTTTCACTTCGCTCTTTTCACTGTCTAATCCGCACTTTCCCAATGCTTCAAAGACCTCTGGCTCTGTGAAACCAAATGTTGTGGCATATTCATCAGATGTCGTTGTAACTACTTTCAGATTATTCAAATCGGAAAAAATGGACTCCTTGCTCACCCGTGTGATGCCTGTCATAATGCCACGTTCCAATGCCGGATTTGTCTTGAAAGTTGAATTAAAAAGACTTCTTGTAAATGTCACCAGTTCATCCCAGTAACCATCTACAAAAGCTTCCTGCATTGGAGTATCATATTCATCCAATAAAATGATCACTTTTTTCCCATAATATTTATATAAAAATCCTGATAAATAGTTTAACGAAAGCGTAGCATCTACATAGTCCATATGATTCATGATTTTCTTATACAGATTCACTTCTTCCTTAATCAAAGCATTGCTCTCTGTTATAAAATCAAATTTGAAATATAATTGTGCAATAAGGTCGCAGATTTTCTTTTGTGTCAATTCATAGGTTGGTTCTTTTATATTTGCAAATGAAAGACTAATGACCGGATACGTTCCCTGCAAATTGCGGTATTTCTCGTCATTCCAGATTTCCAGCTCCTCAAACAGATCAGATCGTCCCTCATATTCCATTGAGAAAAACTGCTCCGTCATGCTCATGGTCAACGTCTTTCCAAAACGTCTTGGTCTCGTGATCAGTGTAACACTGTCACCACTATCCCACCATTCCTTTAAAAAGGCTGTTTTATCCACATAAAAATAATGGTTTTCTATCAATGTTGAAAAATCCTGCACTCCAATCGCAACATTCACTGACATATTCTGCCTCCTTTTTGCTATCTTTGAAGAAAGCCTTTAGACTTATTATAATCTAAAGGCCTTGTGATCATCCTATGATATTTACTTTAAAACAATCGAAAGGCTCTCGCATATGCCATATGAAATGAATATTCGCCGCCCTTCTTTACTTCAGGCTGCATGTTTGCATAATTACGTTCCTTATATGACCAAAACATTTTATTCTTCCGCTTGCCATTTGGCAAAGTTTCATATATTTTATAACAAATGATATTCGTATCATATAAAAGCTGTAAGGCTTCACTCGCAGTCTCCATAAACGGTGGAATCTTCCGTCCTAATTCTCTTAAATACTTTATATATTCTAAATGTTTTTCCTCAAAAAATTTATAATTGAAATTTCTATGCCCCTGAAAATAATCAAAGAATATACTAAAATTATTATAATCTGAATCATCCATATAAATTAACATATAATCTTTCAATTCGCCTTTTAAATATGTCGAATAATTGGATAAAATACCTTCAAAATCAGAATGTTTAAACTGCGTACCACTTGTTGCATCAACCATCTCGTTTAACATGGTTAAAATATCTCTTGGTTTGTATAAGGAATACCTCAAGAATTCAACAAACGGATTATCTGGTGCTTTCCGTTTTTCCTGATATTCCACCTTGTATGGAAAATAATAATTCCAACATTCTCCCAGTTCATATGAATAATCCTGCTGCTTCATAAAATAATCGTCTGCAATCTTAAATAACTTTGAATCAATATATTTGCGATAAGAAGTTCCCCAATTTAACAACACCGAATTATTTCTAAGCTTCTGATTCATATTATGAACTGGCATTTTATACATAATGTCCGGTCGGATCAGCAACATAATTTTGATCTGTTTCTCTTTCAGGAATGATTGATTCATTTCTAAAACTGCATTTACCAGTCCAACCAAACACTCAAAATACTGCTCATTATCAATATCTCTTGGTCTTGCATCAATGCCATCCACAAACAAAATCGTTGGTTTTTTCAAATTAACACTCATAAATGCTTTTTCAAAACCATCTCTTATCTTCAAAAGACTAATCTGAAAACTCTGTTCCACATACTTCTGGGACGTTTCCGCAGATGCCTTAGTTCCAGTTGAAAACAGCCCCTGTTTCATCATCGAATTAATAGATGCAGAGGCATTGTCAACAAATTCAAAGGCATTCACAAATTCCGGTTTAAAAGCATCACTATAAAAAACATCTATTGCCTTCGATAATTGTTTATACTTAATGCTGCTGAAAAAAGTCTCACCATATTCTTTTCTGATCTTTTCTGCAAGAATCAAATAAATCAAATTAATCCATACATCTTTGAAACTTGAAAGTTCCAATGCTTTCTGTCTTTTCATATTAAGAAATCTCTGATACAGCGTATTTTCCACAAGTGAAATGGAACAAAAACTATTTATCTTATCAGATTTCGACATATACACCGAATATGCTGTTTTTCCAGATCCTTTTTCTCCAATCAAAAAATATTTATCCGGTTTGCAAATTTCTTCTACAATATCGTCTACCAAAAATATTTTTTCAAACAGATCTGTATCTTCATTTCCGGCAATGTAGTAATCGTATGCATCACCTTTTACCTGTTGTAATTCCTGAATTTTTTTCATAGTATTTCTTTCTGGCAAATCAAAACTCCTCCAACATAAAACTGTCGTTACTCCATACCTTTTTAGTTAATTATCGTTTATAGTAGTATAACCCATCTTATTCGCAAATGAAATAGATACCACTAAACTTTCTATTTTCAAAATTCCCTAAACCATCTCTCCACTAGTTATATTCACCGTACAATCACTCTCTACATCAAAAAAAATTTACATATCTTTGTATATATATAATGATCTAAATACTTTTTTATATCGTTTGATATGTTCTTTCAAATCTTTTATTTCATTCTGTGCATCTGATACTTTTTTACAAGCATCCTTATATTTTTCATTCACATCATTTTTTTCTTGCAATGCTCTTGCAACGGTATCCGAAACCTCCTCCAACTGATCTTTTAATTTTGCATTTTCAATAGATAACTTATTTATTTCATCTAAAACGGTTTTTACCATTTTTTCATCTCCCCAATGATTCTTTTCCTCAATGCGAATAGGCTCGATTGCTAAATATTGCTTTCTTGATTTGTTGGCATCTACATAAATCAATCCACACTTACAATTAATCCCCTGTCTTTTATAATTCGAACATCCTAATGCATAATGTCGACTAGATCGCTTATTTTCCTTTGTTGAACGATAACTCATATCTCTAAATATTAATTCTCCAACACCACAAGAACTACACCTTATGATATCTGTTCTTCGTAAATTCACCCTACCTATTACATTTTTAATACGTGTTTCTATTTTTTCTGTATGCTTTAGCATTCCAAGATGATCTTGTTTTGTGAAATCATGTTTCTTAACTTGAGTTATAAATTTCTGATACAACTTTTCTACATCTAATCTGTCATCTAACTCTGTTGCAAATAAATACATTAATTTCTGAGAGAATTCCTTTTTATCAAATATGTAATCATTTATAAAAGGCGATTTTTTCAACTCAATCTTACCATTTTCAAGTAAAATTTCTATAGAAATCACTTTTTCTCTTGGAACACTAAGTTCAGAGCAAAAAACCAACTTGTGAGTATGATTTTGATTTATAGGATTTGATACCATTTCACCATTTATTAATTTCCAAAGAGGTTCATCATAATTAAAATCTATATAGCACTCATTTTTTATTTCAATTAAAAATATTAAAAAGGGCGTAAAAATCAATATATCAAATTCTGCCGTAATATATCCTTGTTCACCATAAACTGATTTGAAAGGAAGTATCGCATTCCTGACTATTCTATAGTCATAATTCATTTTATCCAATATATTCTTTACTGCTCCATATACCAAAAGTTCCCCTTCCTCTCCTTTTTGTTCACAATATCTACTCATTATTTTTCGTCCCATTCTTACTTATACATTATTTTATAAACTACTAAAATGTATAACACGTTTTTTCTTCCATATTCAATTGATTCCCAACAAAAAGATTTTTTAGAAATATTTAATCTATAACCTTATTATTTGGTTCATTGTCTCTATATCCTACTCTTTTTCAATCCATAGTTCATGTAAACTATTTATTCCCCCCTCAATGGGATTAAATATATATTTATATAAATATCTGGATAAACATAACCATGTTGCCAAGCCTAACATTCTTCTAATAACACTCTTTTACCATTTAATACAAACAGTGTGACTTCTCCAAAATTTACAATAAGATAATTTGCTACCTAATTTATTTTTAAATTTAAAACATCTTTTTATTTTAGCCTTTCCAAACTCTGCTATATCCGCTACTGCTTCTTTTTCAATATCATATCTTTCTAAAACTTCATTTCATTCTTTTCTAGATTGAAATTATTATTGCAAAAAAATCATCATATGTACCGGCTATTGTGTATGACTTTCCGTAATATTATACCTTCAAACTATTGAAAGCAGAAATCATCTTAAATATCTCAACATTTTCTCTTTATTTTTCATTCCTTCTTCTAATCCCTCTTGATATAAGATTCTTAATTTATTCTTATTTTTCTCTATTCTCCCAACTTTTACCGGATTTTCTGGACGTATTACAAAAATTTTGCCTTCTCTCTCCATTTTTTCAATTTTATCTAGTCTTTTATTATATCTTTCTGCCATCGTACATAACTTTTTTATTACATTCGGATATTTTTTATAATAAATTCGATAACATACATTAATTAAGAATGAAGATTTAGACTTAAATCCCTTTGGTCTTGTCAAAATAACAACTATTTTTTTGTATCCATCTTCTATTGCTTTATCTATCGGAATAGCATTTGCAACCCCTCCATCAATATATGGTATTTTATTTATATAAGTAACTGGTGAAACTATCGGTAATGTACTTGACGCCTTTAACACCTCTGTCAATTCCTTATATGTATGCCGTTCAAAATAATTTTCCTCACCTGTCTCACAATTTGTTGCTCCAATTATATACCTCTGCGTAGATTGTAAAAATGCCTCTTCATCATATGGCATCCACTCCTTTGTCGGTTCTCCAAAAAGAAAATCAAAATTAAAAATGCTCTTTTCTTTTATCAAATGTTTAATCCCTATATATCTTGGATCATCCACATAATCAATATTTACTCTGGCAGATCTTCCGATTTGCTTTGATATATAATTTCCTGCATTCAATGCTCCTGCTGATACACCAATTACATATGAAAACTCTATTCCATTTTCTAAAAATGTGTCCAATACTCCTGCAGCATATACGCTTCTCAATGCTCCGCCTTCTAACACTAAAGCTGCGTTAATCTTTTCCATGTATTTCCTCTTTTCTGGCTTTACCTAAAATCATCAAAATATAATTTTTATTAATATGCCCTAAATTTCCCATTAACATATATCCACTATATAAAATAAATAATGGTATCATTAAAAAAACATTACCTTTTGTATAAGAACTAAAAAATATCCCTAAAAGCATAGTAATTATTCCTATGGCACAAAATGTTTGTACCCTTTTAACAAAAAAATGCTGTTCTGACTTTCTTACTTGTTTTGAAATTCGATACATATTAATACCTAAAAAAGTTATTTCTATTCCAAGAAAAAAAGCCCACTGTTGTACAAATATAAATACTAACGCAGAGACAATACCTCCAACTATATTTACAATCATATATTTTTTCCCAAATACAATAAGAAAACGGTAATAATAATTATAAATATAATAAATCGATAATCCAACAACAATATCCAAAAAAATAATCATAAAATTATTTGTAGTAAAAACTTCTAACTCTCTACCTGCTATCGGAATTTCTATACTTATAGGCAAAAGCCAACATATACAATTTTCAATAAATATTATTATACATAAACACATCAACATCCTATCAGCCTGGTTTTTCCTTCGTCTATTATGAACATTATTGTAACAAAAAATATCTTCCATACCTTCTATATCTTTTCTCTTTTTCTGACAATTTTCTTGATAATCTTCTATGTTTCCTCTAACTTCTGTTGTGATATGTTCGGTACAGAGTACTATCAACTTTTTTGCATAAAATTCATGTGCCATTTCATATTCTACACTTTGTGGGTTTCGACCATATGTTTGTTGTACAACTTCTTTAATTAATCCTGCTTTTATAAGTTCTTCTACTGTTTTGATGATTTTTTTATTATCAGCAAATGTAATATTCTTAAAGTCATTTATACAACTTCTATATTCCGACCATCTATCTCTACTCAACATATATAATATAGGATATGCAATTTCTTTGTATGTCAAGGAACCAATTATTTCTTTTTCCAAATAATTACTAACCATTTTTTCAAAAGAATAATCATTATCTTTCCATATTCTAGTTACATTTTTCATATTCTCTTTGCAAATAATTTTCCAAACAGCAGAAACCATAATTATGGGAATTTTATTATTATTAATTTGATGTTTTAGTTTCCTATAAAATAATTTGTTTTCTAATTCATTAATATTTTTTCCCACAATTTTTTCACACATTATTTCGATTTCTTTTTTGTCTTCTTCATCATAATTTAAATAAAAAATCGGAATATGCTTATTAAAATTAAAAAGTAAAAGAACATCTCCCAAATATTCCTTTTTTACACTTACTATTATATGTTTTTTACTTTTAATCAAACAGTTCAAATTATTATATAAATTGTTAAGGAAACAATCGGAGTTGGTGTAAACGAAAAAGCAGTCTTGCGGTTTTATCAAACTGCCCTTTCGTTTACATCAATTTCGATTTTTCCTTGGTGAACAAAGTCGCGTCCCTTTCGCCACTTCTATGGGAATTCAATCTTTGCTCTCTTCTATAAGTTTATCATATCTCGTGTTTTATTGACAGCTGGTTTTTGCCAAAAGAATTATTTTTAGGCATGACAAACAGACTCCCTTTGCGGAAGTTTTTTGAAGTATTCAGTTGTATATTTTAACATCTCATATGCGCTAAAACAGATGGTGTATGCTTATCTGGAAGATGTGGAACCATTTTTCCGCCACAGGAAGAACACCTGCATACATCTATGTTATATAGCAGCTTTATCATTTCAGTGGCACTTCGATTTTTCAATGCAGAAATATATTTTTTACATCCAAGCAGATTTCTACAATGTGTCATCTTTTTGCTCTTGTTTCGGCACGACAGCAAACCATAGTGCCGGATTCTGACAAAACGTTTTGGTGGAACATGCATTAAAAATCGACGGATGAATTCCTCGCCCGGAACTGTTTTCTCTTTCCACTGACCTTTGTTTTTATAGTCTTTTACAGCATATGTAACAGTTGCTTCCGTCATGGACTTGATCCGATGATTACTGATTGCTATCCTGTGAGTATATTTCCCAAGATAATTTATGACTGACTGTGCTCCATTAAATGTTTCCTTACAATAAGCAACCCAGTCTTTTTTATAGCACTCATCGAGAAGTCCTTTGAAGCAATAGTGGTTTTGATATTTCTCCGCTGTACCATGAAACTCAAGCCTTGAATCATTCCACAGGCTTTTTAATTCGCACAAATATTTCCCACGGAACACTTTTGCAATGACCCCATACGGGAGAAAAAACTTCCCACCGGTATCTTTCCATTTGCTGTCCTTATCAAGTCCGCCACCAAGAACAATTGTATGGATATGAGGATGATAATTCATTGCAGAACCCCATGTATGAAGAATACAGATATATCCGATGTCAGCTCCCAGATACTTTGAATCTTTCGCCAGCTCGTCCAGAGTGGATGAGGCAGCATGATACAGTACATCATACAACAGCTTCTGGTTGCTGTAAATGATGGAATTCAATTCCTCAGGAAC